>MDSW01094455.1_pt1 | contig 18620 bp, 18 predicted proteins | sample 811171 | NCBI WGS metagenome assembly MDSW01 (sample SAMN05326641, study PRJNA326480) | marine metagenome | isolation source: seawater | place: Atlantic Ocean: North West | collected 2012 | reverse complement strand
TTTCTAACAAAACTAAATAAATTTTTTGCATATAAATTTGACGCTGTTAAAGGTAATTTATTCATAACATTAGATATTCCAATTATTTTTGTACCATTTTTATTAACAATCTTATCTACTTCAGAGTAAGCTGCGTTTCCACCTTGGGCAACGGCTAAGTCAAAAATAACAGATCCAGATTTCATCTTATCTATCATTTTTTCTGTTATAATTCTTGGTGCAGGTCTTCCGGGTATTAAAGCTGTACAAATAATAATATCACTTTTTGATGCTGCGTTTTCTAACATTTCCGCTTGTTTCTTTTTAAAATCCTCACTTGCTTCTTTAGCATATCCACCTTTCGTCTCTAAATTTTCTGAACCTTCAACTGTTAAAAATTTTCCACCCAAACTTTCTACTTGCTCTTTAGCAGTTAATCTAACATCAGTCGCTGAAACTATTGCCCCTAATCTTTTAGCTGTCGCTATTGCTTGAAGTCCGGCGACCCCAGCACCGACTACCAGAACCTTAGCTGCAGGAACTGTTCCTGCTGCAGTCATCATCATAGGTACTGCCTTTTGATATTCATAAATCGATTCTATTACAGCTCTATAGCCTGCTAGATTAGCTTGAGAAGAAAGAACATCCATAGATTGAGCTCTAGTTATTCTAGGAAGTAAATTTAATGCAAAAATATTGAATTTATTTTTAAGAAATTTTTTTTCTTTTTCTGGATTATAATTTGAAACTATTAGATTAGAATTTTCTTTTATTTGACTAAATTCTTTATCGTCTGGGAAATTTACTTTACAAATTAAATCTGATTTAGATAGAACCTCGGCAGAATTATTTAAAATTTCAGCTCCATTATCTCTATAATCTTTATCACTAAAACCAAGACTTTCTCCAAAACCTTTTTCTAGTAAAACTTTTAATCCTAAATTTTTAAAACTTTTAGATGTATCAGGAGTGATTGATATTCTTTTTTCTGGACTTAATTCTTTTGTTGACCCAATATTCATTAAGAAAATTAACCCTGTCTGGCTTTGAACTTAGGTTTTTTTTTATTGATTACGTAAACCTTACCTCTTCGTCTAACAAGTTTAGAGTCCAGGTCTCTTTTTTTTAATGATTTCAAAGAACTTGCAATTTTCATAATTATTAGCCTGGCAACGACCTACTCTCCCATACCTTAAGATAAAGTACCATCGGCGCTGAAGGGCTTGACTTCCGAGTTCGGAATGGGATCGGGTATGACCCCTTCGCAATAATTACCAGGCAAAACTTTATATTATTTTTTTCTTTTGATGTAAATAGGATATAAATCCAATTATCTATTGAGATAACAACTTTTTGTTAATTAAGCTTCCTCTCAATCCAATAAACTATTTCATTTGCAAGGATTTTGGCACCTTCATTACTTAAATGTACATTGTCAAAAAAAATAGGTGTTTTAGTTGTAGACTCAGTTAGTACTTTATCAAAATTAATAAAATCTATATTACTTTTTTGGGCCATAAGAAATGCTTTCTCCATTGTTTCATTATAAATTTTTTTGAATTCTTTTATATCGTTATCTTTTTTTGAGTCTTTAAATAATCCTAATTCTCCATCAATTTTGATATACTCTTTTTCATATTCGTTAAGTTTTTTATTTGTGCTTAATAAATTTGACTCCGAAATATATAGAGTTTTTACTTTGTTTTGATTTAATATATAGAAACATAAATCTAAAAATTTAAGATAATTTTTTTGACAAAAGTCATAACTATTTTTTGGTTGACTTTTTTGCTTAAGAATATTTCTTCTTTTTTCTTTTAGTTTATTGAAACTTAAATTCTCTTCAGATATAGAAAATTTATTAAATAATTTATCATTCATTAGATTGGCTATTGCAATTAAAGATTTATCTAAATGAAAAATTGGATTATTTTTATTTTTTTCTGTCTCAAAAGCTTCTTTGTTAATTCTATCAATCTCAACTGCGTACTGAAACTTATGCCCGTAATAACCACTAGTGATATCGTTATAGCCATTGTAGATTACAACGATGTCAGGCTTATTCTCAAATAATATTTGAAAAAGAAGTAAAAACTGTGAATTGATTTTTGAACCTATCAAAGAAAAATTAAAACAATTATAATTTTTATTTTTTAAATTAAGTTGATTTTCAACTATAGAAGAAACAGTTTCATCATCAGACAGGTTTGGCATACCAAATAAACTTGAGGGCCCTATAAAAAAGATTTTTGGTTTATTTTTTTCTTTAAGTTTTAAATTAAAATTAGTTTTTGATCTAAAACCCTCATTGTTCACATTTAAATTTTTAGATTTAAACGGTGCATGCGTATACCCCACTAGCGATTTGTATTGATATCGATTTTTTCTAAACCAAAACTTCCAAAAATCAATTATTTTTTCTTTAAATTGTTTTTGATAATTATTTAAAATTTTTGACACTTTTGAATGTTACCACAAAGTATAATTTGTAGAATGTGTATCTTTCTCTCTTTTTTTTAATTTTTTATAATATATAAAAGCTAAAATAGATACTATCAAAAAAATTGCTATTAAACTCCAAGAAAGCAAACTCATAAAGTATTTATAAAGCTATTATTTTTTTTTTACAAGATGAAAAAGTTTTAGTTGGTGGGCGTGATAAGAATCGAACTTATGGCCTCTACGATGTCAACGTAGCGTTCTACCATTGAACTACACGCCCGATCATAAAATGTTTTTTTTAAATATTAATCTGATATAACATATTATTTTAATGCAAAAAATACTTATTGTTTCATCAAAAAATCTTTTGTTGCAGCCTTTTGATGGTTCACAAAAAAGAATTTATGATATATCAAAATTTTTGTCGAAAAATAATAAAGTTGACCTACTGTGCATAGGCAACAGTTTTTCAAAAAAAAAATATTCTCATCTTAAACATTTAAATCAACTAAAGGTTTTTCAAACTAATTTTTTTTCAAAAATTGTTAATGTATTATTTTCTATATTTAAAATTGAACCTATGCAAAATGGTTATTTTTTTTCTAAAGAAATTAAAAGTTACGTCGATGAAAATAAAGATAATTATGATGTTATTATTTTTCATTTAATAAGGACAGCGCAATATCTCCCGAATAATTATAGGGGCAAAGCCATATTGGAAATGACAGACCTGATTTCTTCTAACTACAATCAAATTATAAGTAGTACCTCTTTTTTAAATCCAATTAAATATCTTTATCTTGCTGAATATTTTCTGCTAAAAAAATATGAACTAAATATATCAACTCTCTTTGATAAAGTAATATTTGTATCAAAAAAAGAACTATCCTCATCTAAATTATTTATCGAAAAAAATAAAGTTGAAGTAATTGGAAATACCTTTGAAATTAAAAGGAAAATATTTAAGTTTAAAAAAAATAATTTTAGGATTTTATTTGTGGGTAATATAAATTATTTACCTAATAAAATGGCTTGTTATAATTTTGCAAAAAAAGTAATGCCAAGATTGAATAAAAAATACAAAAATTTACAGTTTGATATAGTTGGCAAAATAAGTGCTTTGGATAAATTTTTTTTATCTAAATCCAAAAATGTAAAAATTCACGGCCCGCTTCATAAATTAGATGTTCTTATTAAAGAAAGTATTTGTGGAGTATGCAATTTAAAAATTGCAACAGGTATACAAACAAAAATATTTACTTATATGAGCTATGGTTTGCCTTCTGTAGTCCACAATAATTCTTTTCCAGAAAATATCTTAAAAAAGAATAAACACGTTTTTGTTTATAAAAATGATGATCAACTTATTTCTTATATATTTAAATTGATAGAAAATAAAAGAATTGCAAATAAAATCTCCAAAACTTCTTTCCTTTCACTTAAAATGAAGTTTAATTCCTCAAAAATTTATGGTAATTATCTTAAGACTTTCTAGATTTAATCTTAAATAGTATGGAGTCACATCAAAGTAAAAAAATTTTAAACTTTTTAATATTTTTATTTCCACTCTCTTTTACGATTGGAAGCGCAGCAATTAATATCGATATTTTGTTAATATCTATATTGGGTTTTTTTATTTATAAAAAAGAAATTTTTCAAATTAAAAAAGATTATATTTTGATAATTATAATCATATTTTTTATGTTTTTAGTTTTATCAACCATTCTTAACTATTATAATAATTTATCACACCCGAATGTTATAAAATCATTCATTTATTTAAGATATTTGTTATTTGCATTAATTTTAAGATGTATGGTCGAAAAAAATGACCTCAATCTAAAGTATCTTTTATTTTCATGTCTTGCATTTGTTATTCTAATTTCACTAGATATTAATTATCAATATTTCATTGGGGAAAACTTACTTGGATTTGAGACTTCTCAATGGCACAATTCTGGTATTTTTAACAAAGAATTAATTGCCGGAGGATATATTCAAAGATTTGCATGTTTGGGTATCTTTTTTTTACCTATATTTTTTGCAGACAAAAAAAAGGAACTTTTGCTTTATCTAACAGGTATTTTAGTATTTATTTTTGTGTCTTTAATTTTTGCTGGTAATAGAATGCCAGTATTTATCTTTTTGCTCTTTATCTTTTTAGGGATTCTTTTTGTCAAAGAAACTAGAAATAGTTTTATTTTAGCATCAATTTTATCAATCGTCTCCTTCGTAATTATTTTAAATAACGATCATAAAATGAGAGCTTATTTTAGTAGCTTATATGATAATGCATTAACAATATTTCCAATAATTATTAAAGAGCAGAAAGCAAATTATGAAAATGTAAAGAGTAAGGAAGGTGAAAGATTTGTAAATGAATACTTAGAGGGAAAGAAAGATTTTTCAGATTGGAACGCTTTTGGAAGTGGTCATGCTACAATTTTTAGCACCGCTATTGATACTTTTAGAGATAGACCTTTATTTGGGGGTGGGATTAAATCTTTTAGAGTTAATTGTAAAAGCAAATTAAATCTTCCAAATAGAACATGCGAAAGTCACACACATAATTATTACTTGGAAATCTTAAACGACACTGGTCTTGTTGGTTTATTATTAATTATTTTTCCAGTTTTTTACCTTTTAATCAAAAGATACAAAAAATTGAGTAAGAATGATTTCATTTTAACAGCAATAATTCTTTGTTTAATTTTAGAATTTTTCCCTTTTAGAAGTTCTGGAAATTTTTTTTCAACTTTAAATTCTTCTTATTTATTCTTTTTAATTGGTCTTTTATTAGGATACAAAAAAATTTCAAAACTAAACTTTTATAATATCTTTTAGTTGTGTAGCAAATTTTTCTCTTGTTGGAAAAACATTTTTATCCATTTTTTTCTGAATATCTTTAAAATTTTTAATTATTGTTTCAATTGTTTGTAAGAAATTTTTTTTTTCTCTTTTACAAATAAATACACCAATATAATTTTGTTTAACGTGAGATATTTCGTCAAAAATTATAACTGGCCTTTTTCTAGCTAGTGCCTCTATTAGTACTCTAGGATGGCCCTCTGTAAATGAAGGTAGCACTATTATATTATTTTCGTCATATTTTTTTATTAAATTTTTATGATCATCAATTGGTGGTATAATTTTTACTGAATTTTCAAAATCTTCTATTTTGTTACCATGACCAATTAAAGTTAAATTTAAATCTTTTTTTTCTTTAATCATTTCCTTGAAAATTTTTAATAAAGAGTAAATACCTTTTTCAATCTTGATTCTACCGACGTATAATATGTTAATTTGCTCTAAGCTTGGAACATTTGTATCTCTAAACCAATCACTATTAAGCGAGGACGGACTAACTAAAGTATAATCTTTATTTTTAATAATATCTTTATTAACCGTTATAATTTCACAGTCAGAACACATAACAATCTCAGCAAGTTTATATAAATAAGAAAGGACTTTACCAAAAATTAGGTTTATTTCTTTTTTCCCATCACTTCTCAAATATAAAAACATTTTTTTCCTAAAGATGAATAAAACTATAAAAGATAAAAAAGTATAAGGTGTTATAGAAATAATTAGGTAATTTGAGTTTTTTGAAAAACATGAAAAAAAAACTTTGTAAATATACGTAAAAATATTTGAGCTTATTGATATTTTTTCACAATCAATGCTATGCACCGGTTTAATTTTTGAACTTCGCAGTAAAAAAAATAAATTAAAAAACTTTTTAAGATCACTTGCTAGAAGCTTAATTTCTAAATTTTGGCAATAGATATTACCGTTCTTATTTACACATTTTTCATTATTAATAATAAATAAATTTTTTTTCATTTTAACTTTCTTAACAAAAAAAATATAAAGTTTTTTGGGTTAGTAATCATTATTATACAAATATTATATATTCCTTCGAAAAATTTTTTTTCAATTTTAAGTTTTCTTCCTACTTTCATGAGTTGGAGATGTAAATCTAATTTTTTTCTAAGTCGGTTTTTATTTTTAGTAAATTTTTGAACCTCATTGACATGATAATCAATTAAAGCGTTGTATGCTGACTGATACTTTTTGAAATTTGATGACTCACTTTGATCATGAAATAAATGTTCACCTAACACTTTATGAAAAAAACTGAACCTAGCATTTTTTAAAGCTAAATTTAAAAAAAAATCATAATCCTCTACTGTGGCAAAATCCTTTTTTTCGGAAAAAAAAATATTATTATTATAAATAAAACTTCTCTTTACTAGTGTTGCCGAAGTAGACAAACAATTACCCTCAGAGAGAAGTTTTTTGTAAAAATCTTTCGAATAGGGTCCATATTTCCATATAGATTTTCTATTTGTATTTATGTTAATAATCTTTTCATCATTGGTTATTACATCTACATTTGAGTTTATTTGTAGAAATTTATTAATTTCCTCTAATTTATTTTCATACCAAATATCATCGGAGTCTAAAAAAGCTATCCATTCCCCTGTCGAGATTTTTATACCTTCGTTTCTTGATAGACCTATAACACCATAATTTTTTTTTTTTAAATATTTGATTTTATTATTTTTAAATTTTTTGACTATTTCTTCAGTTTTATCGACTGAATAATTATCTATTACAATTATTTCAAAATTATTATATTTCTGATTAATAACTGATGATAAAGCCTTTTCGAGATACTGGGACTGGTTATATGTTGGAATAATTACAGAGAAAAGAAGATTTTTCATTAAATATTTTTTTTCTTTTTTGAACAATAAACAATAAGATCATCAATTTCTTTTAAAAAATTTTTATCTTTTTTTGATTTAAATTTTTTTTGATATAAACTTGTATAAAAAATTTTCTTTTCTTTTTTCATAATCTTGTGCTTGTATAAAACGTTAAAATCACGATATGCATGGTATTTTTTTAACCTTTTTAAAATTAAATTTATTATTTCTTTAATATTCATATTTTTATCAGAGTTATAATTCATTATATTTACGTATTTTTTAATTAAGAAAGGTCTTCTGATAATTTTCAATATAAACTCACAGAAACTTTTCATACTACTGTAGTTTCTAAAACTGTTCTCTTTTGATAATATTTTGACTTTATTTTTACTTATTAATTTTTTTACGACTAGATTGACTAAAAGTTTCCAGCAATTTTTATTTTTAAGTAGAGGGGCTCCGAATAAATTACATGGTCTCAAAACTAATAATTTAGTTTTTTTTCCTTTAAAATGAATTAATTTTTTTTCACCATCAAGCTTGCTTTGTGTATATAGATTTTTATTTTCTGTTGGACTTTTTTCATTGATCGTTTTTCGGCCAGTTTTTTTATAAACATGAAAAGTAGATATATATATAAATAATTTCACGTCATTTTTGTTTGCTTCCTTATATAAATTGTAAGGATTAAGGGAATTTACTTTAAACGTTTTTTTTTTATTTTTTGATTTATGGACATCATAGCCAGCGCAGTTTACCACAATATCAACGTTTTCACATAAACTTCTAAGACTATTCGTTGAATTCCAATTTATTATATCATTAAATTTTTTTCTGCTTCTTGATGCACCTTTAACATTAATTTTATTCTTTAATAAAAAGTTTATTAAACGGGCTCCTATAAAACCGCTTCCTCCAGTAACAAGAACTTTCATGAATTTTTTAAATTATCTTTTCCAATTATATGGTATAGATTTATCTGAAGCTTGCTTTCTTATAATTTCATTTTGTGAATGAGGCATTGTTGAACAATTAGCAATTATTGATTTTTGATTTCCATCGGCCTTAAAACCTGTCCAAATCAAAGGTGGTATGGTGAGTAAATTATAATTTTCATTTCCAAGATATATTTCCTGTATCTGTCCTGAAGTTTTGCTATCTTTTCTATCATCATAAAGAACTACTTTCACAACACCTTCGATACAAGCGTAATTTAAAAACATTTCTTTATGTTTGCGCCATGCTTTTATTGCATTAGGATTTACGACAGAAAAATAAATTTCTCCAAATTTTTTAAAAACTTTGCTATCTTTTCTGAGCATATGCATAACTTTACCATTTTCATCCTCTATTTGTTTTAATGGTGTTATAATAACCCCTTCGATCATTTGCTTTTTATCCATTTGGCTTTTCTACTTTTTATTAAAGAATTTAAATAATTTTTGTCCCTCATAGTATCCATACATTGCCAGAAGCCACTATGTTTATAAGCTACTAATTGTTTTTTTCTGGACAGATGTTCTAAAGGAGATTTTTCCAACATTATTAAATCTCCTTTGATAAATTTGAAAATTTCATAGTTAAAAACAAAAAAACCACCATTTATCCAACTTCCTTTAATTTGTGGTTTTTCTTTGAAACTTTTGACAATATTTTTACTTATATATAACTCGCCAAATCTTACTGGTGGTCTCACAGCTGTAACTGTAGCTATTTTTTTGTGAAATCTATGAAATTTTAATAATTTTTTTATATTTTGATCTGATACCCCGTCCCCATACGTTAGCATAAAAGTTTCATCTTTTTTAAAATATTTTTTTAATCTCAAAAGTCTTCCGCCTGTTAAAGTTTTTTTTCCAGTATTTACTACTTTAACTTTATAAGGTAGTTTTTTGTTTTTGAAAAAATTCTCAATGACTTTTGATTTATATCCTGTTGCTAAAATAAAATCCTTAAAACCATGTTTGAAATAAATATCTAAAATATGGCACAGAATGGGTTTATTTCCAATTTTTACCATCGGTTTAGGAATTATTTTGGTTTCTTCTGAAAGCCTAGTTCCAAGTCCACCTGATAAAATTACTGTTTTCATAATTAGAAAAATATTTTTATATTACGTTTATTAATTTTTTCAAAAAGATAATTTATAACATTAATTTGAGTAGGTTTTTTATTTTTTTTTAATTTTATTTTTTTCAATTCAGATAGAAAGTTGCTTTTGTTATGCACAAATTTATATGAGTTTTTAGATATATTTAATTTTTTAAGATTAATTTCATCGCATGGATCAAAAATTGGTAATATTAAATAACAATTAAAAGCTAACGACTCTAAAGTTGCACTGGTAGGTCCAGAACATATGACCAAATATGTATTTTGTAAAATTTTATACAGTTTTCCATTGTAAAAAGAAATTCGTTTTTCTGAGAAATTATTTAAATTAATATTTAATTTTTCTATTGGAAGAATTGGGTGAGGTTTAATAACAAACTTTAATTTTTTTTCCTTTTTGAGAGAAAAAGAAACCCACTCAAGTATTTTTTTATCAAGATACTCAATTCCGCTTAATATTACTAAATATTTATTTTTAGTTTTTTTTGGATAATTTTTGAATAAAAACTGATAGTCAAGAGCTGGTGCAATACCAATTTTTGCTTTTGAAAAAAATTCCTTTTTTAAATTTTTATATGCTCTACCTATTGTAAATATTTTTTGTGGTATAACTTTTGCGTCTTCTTCATATCTCGTTGGTATAGTATTCATATACTGCGCATAATGCGTGATTCCTTGATATCCAATTGACTCTGATTTTAAAAAAAATTTGCGAAAACCATAATTCCAACCTTTATCTATAGTTTGATTTTCAAACCAATTAATTGTTTTAGAAATTTTGATTTTGCTATTAAAAAGATTTTTACTAAATTGGTAATTAATTTTAGCAATAAAGATTGAGGAAAAATGATCATTGTTATAAATTTCTTCATTTATTAAACTACTCAAATCCCATTTTCTATATTTATTAAATTTATTTTGAAAAAATTTTCTCTTTTTAAAAAAATCAAAAAAACAGAAAAAGAAATCTCTTAAGGAAATATAGTGTTCTTTAAAAATATAATTTCTAAATTCAATACTATTTATAATACTAAATACTTTTAAAATATCTTTATCAGAGACAAATGTTGGAACAAAAAATATCTCTTTTTTATCATCAATTTGATATTTCTCAATATTGGCAAAATTTTTTTTATATTTTGCTATTGTTTGAAAAACATCAATAAGAATTATTTTTCTGTTTTTATCAAATTTTTTTTTTTTTATAAAAATTTTTATGTAACAAAATATAATAAAATGAAAAGTAAATGCTTTTATTATTGGTAGGATTTTATTCGGCTTTTCATCTTTATTTAAAACTGAAATACTAATATTGAATTTTTCTTTTTGAGACCATTTTAATATAATGTTAGATAAATTTCTGGATTTAACTTTAATGTTAATTTTTGAATAATTTTTCTTAATTCGTTCTAGCGTTTCAAGAATTGATATTTTTTCATGAATACTAGATATAAATGGATTTCTAGAAACAGGACCTGTTAACCACCAATCTAAATTTTTTTTATAATTTTTTGAAATTTTTCCAATCCACTCAGTATATTTTGATCTATTTTTTAAACTTATATCAAAATACTGTTTTTTTATAGATGGGGGAAAATCAAAAGCATTATACGTTGTATCCCAGTACAAACTCTTATTTTTCATTTGAGTGAATAATTTTATTTATATTTTTCTTGCCAAATTTTAGCGTGTGATTTCCCCAATAATGTTCCCTCGGCATTGCAAGTATTACAAGGGCTTAAATTTCTTTTTCCTTTAAGTAATTCTTTTCTGTATTTACTTAAAATTTTACCTGTCCAAATATCAAATACTTTTTCTTGCATCATATTACCCATAGTTATTCTTCTCTGCCAATCTTGTGGACAAAGAAAAACATCTCCATTCCAATCAATTAAAAATTGATAGGATGGGTAATAACATTTTGTGTAAGTTGAGTTACTTACCTGTTTTCCAACTTTAATGGTACCTGTTCTATTGGTTAATTTTACTCCAAAATTATCCGAGTCGGTATACCACCTATCTCTCAAAATAATTAAGTCTGATGGGACTTTTGAATTTTCTATAATTTTTTTAAATTTTTCAACTTGATGAGGACCGTCATACATACTGACAAGAACTCTGCTAACATTTGCAGAGTATAAATTTTTCAACATTTTACTCGTTAAAACATCGCCATTAGTTACAATCTCAACTGCGGCTGCCTCTGAAAGTTTATTTGTTATATACAAAATATCTTTGTGTAATAAAGGTTCTCCATAACCACAAAGAGTTATTGCACCTCTATATTTTAAATTTTTTAGTTCTAAAGATAATTTATCAATTAATGATCTACTCATTTTTTGATAGGTATCAGGGGCAACCGATGGTTCTGACTTTGGACAAAAAGAACATTTTCTATTACATACATCAATAAGACTTAATTCTATCCAGGTTGGTAAAGGAATTCCTTTAAAAAACCTAATATCTTCATCAACAATTATTGATCGTCTTTTTAAATTTTTTTTTATTGTTGTTTTTGGATCCATATTTTCTAAAAAACTAAAGTAAATGTTTTTTTTATATTTTTAATTAAAAAATTTAAATCTTTATAAGTAGTTGAAGCAGATACAAAAATCACACCACTGGATGGAATATAAATTTTTTTCTCAAGAAGTACTTTTTTAAATAAGTTTATTTTTTTGTTATGTTTATTTTCTAAGAAATCTCGCTGGTACCTATTTTTAATATTTTTTTTTGAAAATACTATTCTTAGCATAGAATGATATCTATAAACTTTTGCATCGTACTTCCCTTTGAAAAGAAAATCATTTATCTCTTTTTGTAAGAAACTAGATTTATTTTCTAAATCTTTAAAAATTTTATTTTTATTTTGATATATATAATTTGAAACTCTATCACCTACATATGTACTCAATGAATTTCCTGAAAAGGTTCCTCCAAAAAAAACTTTTTTATTTGCTTTTGAAAGTTTAGTATAAATTTGTTTTTTCACTGCTATAATTCCAATTGGCATACCACCACCAAAGCATTTTCCAAAAGTACTTATTGAGGGACTAAGGTTCATTTCATCTTGAACGCTAGACATATTTACACGCATTCCTGTTATCATTTCATCAAATATTAAAATTAATTTATTTTTTTTTGAATAATCATTTAAAAAATTCAAATATTTTTTTGCACTTATCGGCAAACATCCCTGAATTGGTTCAATTATAATACACATAATCTTCTTTTTATATTTATCTAAAATTTTTTTTGACTTCTCAATATCATTATAGGGAATAAATTTAATATTTTTTTTGTCGCTACTTTTCAAACCAGCAGATAAATCAGTATTTTTTAAATTTTTATTAGGTGTAAAAAGTAACTCATTAACTGATCCATGCCAACTTCCACTTACTGAAATAATTAAATTTTTTTTTGTTATTGCCCTAGTAAGTCTAAGAGATTTGAAAATTGCTTCTGTACCAGAGTTACAAAATATAAATTTGTCGTATTTAGGGAATAATTTTTTTAATGTCCCTGCAAATTTTACAGCATATAAATTTTTTGAAGCAAAATTAGATATATTTTTATTTACTATCTCGTTTAAAGATTTTTTAAATATTTTACTACTGTGACCTAGAATTAGACTTCCTGCACAAAATGATAAATCTAAAATTTCTTTATTATTGATAAATATTTTTGATCCTTTCCCTTTATGTATTATATCATTATTTAAATGATACCCTTCGTTTAGTAGATAATTTGAATTTTTTAAAAGCATCTTTTATACTGATTTGGTAGATCAGCCTTCATTTTATATTTTAATTTTTCTTTAATTAACCAAGTGGGTGAATTTATAAATTTTCTTCCAAAACTTACAAGATCAGCCTTTTTTGAGCTAAATATTTTTTCAGCATGCTGTAAATCTCTTATCATGCCCGCTGTACGAGTTATAATATTCGTTTTTTTTCTAACCTGTCCAGCTAAAAAAACTTGGTAGCCAGGTTTAAATTTTATGTTTGTGATCGGTAGTATACCCCCGCTAGTTACACATGCATAATCAAAACCAATTTTTTTTAATTTTTTTACCAAATATATACAGTCCTTTATTGTGGCTCCTTTTTTAAGCCAATCATTTCCACTAACTCTTGCACCTAAAATTTTTGTTTTTGGCCATACGCTTCTAATTGCCGATGCAATTTCAATTAAAAATCTGCACCTATTTTTAAGAGATCCCCCATAATGGTCCTCTCTTAGATTTGATATTGGAGAAAAAAATTGATGCAATAAATATCCGTGTGACATGTGAACCTCTAAACAATCTAAACCAGCTCTATTTGCTCTTTGAGCTGATCTTTTAAATTCATTTATAATTTGTTTTATACCCCTCAGGTTTAACATCATTGGTTTTGGCCAATGTTTGTCTCTACTTAAAGGAGATGGGGCTAGTGTTTTCCATTTTGTATTATTTTTTATAGGACAATTGTATTTAATCCACGGTATTTCAGCAGAACCTTTGCGTCCGGCGTGAGATAGCTGGATACCAACTTTTATTTCAGATTTTTTTTTTAAAAACTTTACAAGTTTTTTTAAGCTTTTTTCATTTTTTTTGTTAAATAAAGTTAGATCTTTTAATGATATCCTGCCTTTTTTTGATACAGCCGTTGACTCAATCATTAACAAACCGGCGCCTGATTTTGATAATTGCCCTAAATGTTCGTAATGCCAAGCAGATGGGTTTCCGTTATCAGAAGAATACTGTGACATCGGGGAAATACAAATTCTGTTTTCTAGGTTAATTTTGTTAATCTTTAGTTTTTTTAAAATTTTTCTCATAACTTAAATATAAATTCATTGTGGGGGTGAAAAATAGCCTTTGGATAAGACCAGTATGTTTCTAAAAAAAAATAGCCTAAGGCTTTGCCAAGTTTTGGAAGATGGGGCACCCCATCACTGTCTATCATTGAATTTAAGGGGGTCGCAATTCTCAACCATTCACCTTTTTTTTGTTTTAAGTAAACTAATCTTAAGTAAAGTGCTATTTCAGGTGGAACTAATTTATAATTGAGTTTTTTTGCTTTTTTGTAAACTTTTTGAAGCTGTGTTGGTCCTTTAAATTTAAGATCTTTTAACTTTATACGAACTAATTTCACTGGTAATTCCTTTTCGTTAATTAAATAATTATTTTTATTTATTATATCATTTATCCAAGGGCTTGTTTTAAACCTTTTCTGATTAAGTTTTTTAATCCCTACTTTTTTAAAATTATTAAACTTTAATTTATCTATTGTTATCCAGATTTTCTTTTTATTTCTAATTGGCATGTTTTGATAATATATTTTTAAATATTATTTCATAGCTTGTTAGATTACTTTTCTTACAACTAATATAATCAGCGATAAATTTATCATAGATTTTATGATCTACTTTATTTTCTAGGTTATATCTTGCCTTAGTGAAACTTTCTTTAGTTACGTTAAAAGGTTTTTTTTTAAAATATTTAGCAAGTAAATTAATCCACCTTATATGTCTTTCAGTAAAATTATCGCTTGTTATAAACAAAATTGGTTTATAGAACATTACTGCAAAATTTATTGCTGTACTATCTTGAACTATAATAAATTTTGAGTCCTTGACAAGTTCAAAAGTTTTGCCTTTGTGCAATTTACCATAGTTATAAAAGTTTTTATTTTCAATTTGTTTGGGGTGTTGTGCAATATTTATATCCAAATCTGTTATAGACACAAATGTTTTTAGAAATTTAGTTATAGGATTATAATACTGTGCCTCTGTATAAGGTTTGTCTGGAGGAAACCTTTTCATTGTCAAAACATCGGTATGTTTATGATAAGATGAAAGATACACTGCTCCAGAAGTTTTTTCATTAAATCTATTTTTATTTTCTCTTTGACTTATTATGAATTTATCATAATCAAAAGTTGGCACATCTATAAGTTGAGATTTACTAAATTTCTTTCTTAATTCAGTCAAATTTTTGTTTCCTGAATAAAATATATTAGTTGGATTAATTTCAATTTTTTTTTTCTAAAAAGAATCTTGGTATTTGTTTTGCAGCCTCAAATGGATATTTTAATAAATTGAAAAATATTTCTAAGAAACTTTTCTTTATAAACATTGGTAAATTTCCAAACTCTATAAAAGAATATTTAATTCCTTTTTTCTCTAACACTTTGAATATTATTTCTGATCTTTTAAGTGGTGCAATCAGACATAATACAAGCGGAAAATTTTTTATTTTTTCAAATTCATTTTGTATATTTTCTTCTGTTATAATTTTCTGATTTGAATTAAGTTGATTTTGTATTAAATAAAAATAGCTTGGTCTGGAAATTTTAGAAACATTATAAACCTCAACTTTAATATTCTTTTTTTGATAAAAAGGGATATTGAATCTGTCTCTATAAAACCAAGTGAAATTACTCTCACAAATTATACAAATTTTATTTCTAAAACTTTTATCTTTTTCCATCAAAGTTTCTATTTCCTAAATGAAAATTTAAATTCGGCAGTTTTAAAATCAAAAATATCATCGATATCACTAGAATTTTTATGTTGAATCAAAAATGGCACAGTATTTTTATCAATAAAATTTTTTCTTTTTATCATCCTATCTGTATAGGAAATATAAATATCTCCACTTGGATAATAAAACTTTTCATAATTTTGTCTATTCGTTGGATTATTTTTTGTTTTTGAAAATTTAAAAATCCTTTTTTTATTTTTAATAAAATAATAATTATTAGGATTATATTTTAGAGATATGAAACTTACACATGATCTTTTTTTTTTGTTAATCATTAAATTCAAGCTTTTGTCTATATCCTTATAAGTTCTTAATGGAGATGTTGGTTGCAAAAGAACAATTATATTAAATTGTTTAAATTTTTTAAGCTCATAAAGAATAGTATCTATAATTAATGATTTTTTTGTACTTAACTTTTCTGGTCTTTTACTTATAAAAAAATTTTCATATTTTTTTGATATTTTTAATATTTTATCTGAGTTTGATGAAACAACAACTTGATCTATATATTTTGATTTTCTTGCAGCTTCTAAAGTCCAGTGAATTAAAGGCTTGCCTTTAAACCTTTTGAGGTTTTTGTTTTTTAGTTCTTCACTATTTTTTCTTGCTGGAATAATAGCCAATATTTTATTTTTTTTTATCACAATTTTTTTAATGTTTTTTCATACTCATCCCATTGCCCAAGATCTAGCCAAGACTCGTCACTAATCGGATAAACTCCAACTTTTTTATTTTTCTTTTTTGCGAGAACAATTAAATCAGTAAAATTTATGAACTTATTTTTTCCAATTAAATTAAATATTTGGTTATCCACTACATACATACCTGTATTTATTAGCAAATGTTGAGACGGTTTTTCTTTAATACTATCTAATAAACCTGATTTTGTAATCTTACATGATCCATAGGGAACTATAAATTTTTTTGTAGAAACGACTACAGTAATATGATTTTTATTTTTTTTATGGAAATCATAAACATCACCATAATTAAAATTATTTAGGGTATCACAATTTGTGAGAAAATAGTCTTTCTTAATTTTACTTTTTAAAAAAAATAAACTTCCTGCTGTCCCGAGAGGTTTTTTTTCTTCAATGAATTTATATTTATAATTAGGTTGTAGCTCATCAAAAAAAGACTTAATTATTTTACTTTTATAATTAATCGAAATAATAAATTTTTTTGCACCAAATTTTGTAAAATTTTCAATTATTTTTTCGATAACTGTTTTATCCTTTACGGGTATTAGTGGTTTAGGCAAAATATATGTAAAAGGTTTTAACCTTGTACCCCTTCCACCAGCCATAATAATAACTTCTAAATTAATGTCTTTTACTTTTTTGTTTTGATCTATTTTTTTTGAGGTAGCATAATCAACTACAACTTTATTTTTATTTATAATAGGAATTAAATCAACTTTTTTAGTAATCATTATTTTTTTAAGTTTGTTAAATTCATTTTTTTTGTTTTCAATATAAATACAATTTTTTTCATATATATTTTTTATACTTTTAGAAGTAGAAATTCGGTTTAGTATAGCTCTTCTTATATCGCCATCGTTAATAGTGCCTAAAAGTTTATTTTGTTTGCTAACAACTATTAAACATTTTTCACCGGTTTTCTGCAACTTTTGCATTGCTTGATGGATATTTGTATTTTCTGTAATAAAAATATTTTTAATCATAGTCTCTCTAATAGTTTCCTATTTTTTGAAATAATGTTTTGCCCAGAGTTCAAAAGAAATTATATTCCATATAAATCTTATATGATCTACTTCTCCAGAATAATGTTCATTTAAAATTTTTTTTATAAAAGTATGATTATAGTATTTTATGCACTTAAAATTTATTTGACGTAAATACCTCTCTATAATTTCTTTAGTCATCCAACTCCTTATAGGAATTGTAAAACCTATTTTTTTTCTACTAAAATTGGATTGTTTAAGATATTTTTTTGCAATTTGTTTTAAAATAATTTTATCAAGCAAATGTTTACTATTAATTTTATTTATCTCAGATAAAATTTCCTTATTACAAAAAGGAACTCTTATTTCCATAGACCGTTTCATACCAATTTTATCTCTGGAAAAAAGAAATTTTGTTAAGTAAATTTTTTGGTTAATATATCTTATTTTTGACTCGGTATTTAATTTATTAATTTTTTTCATAAAACCTAAATTAGAATTTTGTTTTTTTATTTTCAAAGAATTTTCAATAAATTTATTACTTTTCACACCTATTAAATCTAAAAGTCCACGAGTAGAAATGTCAGGTAAATTTTTATAAAACTCAGGTGAAAACCAATCATATCCAAGAAAAATTTCATCTGATCCGTCTCCAACATATAATACTTTGGAATTTTTCATTTTTTTCTGAGAAATAATCATATCTAATGCAACCAAACTGGGATGAAAAATAGGAAAGTCAAATCGTTTAGAGCACCTGTTAAAATGTTCAAAAAAATTATCTTTATTCAAATTTAGTGAGTAATTCTTGATTTTTATTTGTCTTAATACATTTTTTATATCTTCCTCTTCATTGAGTCCTGGAAAATTGATTTTACAACTTAGGGAGTAAAAATTATTTGATTGCTTACCATACTTTTTTTTAATTAATGCTGCTAACAAACTTGAATCTAATCCTCCACTTAGCAGTACTGCAGATTGTGTTCTAATATCTACAGTATGTTGCTCTGTTTGTTTTTTTAGAATCTGTTCAATTTTATTTTGATTAAATTTATTTGAATTTTTAAATGTTTTCTCCAGTTTATATAAATCTATTTTTTTCTTTTTAAAATTTTTATCAAAAATTAAGATTGTACCAGGTTCAACCTTATTACAATTA
>MDSW01100145.1_pt1 | contig 18622 bp, 11 predicted proteins | sample 811171 | NCBI WGS metagenome assembly MDSW01 (sample SAMN05326641, study PRJNA326480) | marine metagenome | isolation source: seawater | place: Atlantic Ocean: North West | collected 2012 | reverse complement strand
GGAAACACCCACGTGTCTTGGATGGACGGACGCGCATACGGATTCGACATAGATGTCAACTACGAAGTCTACTACACCAGACTCAGGCTAAGGGGCGCTCAGGAATGGGACGGAGTTCCTGAGGGGCTTCCTGCATATGGAATCAAGCAGATTGCTGATGCTGCTATATCGACAGTCGAGGGACTAGAGGGAATAACCACGCAGAGGCCCTTTGGCGCCAACTCACACATGCCTGCGATTCTGACAGACTCGTTTGACAATGTGCATCTCACATGGCTCGACAACGGCAATGAGTCTCAGGGCGAGACAGTTATGTATGCCAGACTCAATCACACTCGTGACTCTCATCCGAACGGGTTCCCGATGAACTCAATCGCGTCTTCGGTGTTGGATCCGTGGGAGAGGATAGCAGTAACAGAATGGCAGTCAGACAAACTAGGCCCCAACTCGCCAGCCACGCCAGATCTGGGTCAGGCACCAGCCTTCGCCAATGATCTAGGGAGCGGTGCGCATGTCGCATGGTCTGACAACTACAAATGCTCAGATACCAACAATGGTGGTAGGTATACGCTATGCTACGTCCACATCCTGACAGGATTGGTCGAGGTGGCTCTAGCGGAGACCGAGACCTATTATCACACCATAGAACCAAGTGGCCAGACCATGTTCAACATGTCCATCTCAAACCCAACCCCTGGGCCCGTTGAGCTTGTTTCTGATACATTCTTCATATCAATGGAGGGAGTTCCAAACAACTGGAGTGCAACGCTCTTCTTCTCCACCAACCACACTCCCATTTTCCCATCCACCCCAGTATTCCTCCAGGGAGGGGAGCTTGTTCCCATATACATGAGGGTCCGCGCTCCAACGATATATCAGGCCGATGAGGACGAATTGGCGACGATTGTGATTTCGGCACTATCCAACAAGGATCCTGCGATTAGAGACGAACAGATTACTCTGACTCTGATGGACGTGGTTCATGGCATAGAGCTCGACACAAGCCACTATCAAGCGGATGTGGAGCAAGGGCAGAATGCTGTATTCTCGATATCCGTGACCAATACCGGTAACGTTTACGATACATTTGCATTCTATGATCCTGCGACTCTGGAAGGGCAAACGGAATGGGCATTACCGTTTGGTTGGGGTATCAGCTTCCCCACTTCACTATCCCTCGACCCAGGCCAGTCCGTGACTAGGAACCTACAGGTCAGCGTTCCAACATCACAAGAGCCAGGCACCTTTGTCATATACCTCAAGGGATGGTCAACAGGCGAACCAGTATTGTCAATCGACAGAGGAACGTTCGATGTCCTTGAACTCTGGATCAACGTTTCAGTCAAGACTACGGGCAATATTGTCTTCAATCTCGGTGACACCACCCAACAGGTACTTCCAGGCGAATGCTCTTCCTTCGATATCGAAGTAACCAAGCATTTCACTCCAGGGCACTTGGTATTCACCACCCCCGGAGGGCCGGACGAGAGGCCCTCTGAAATCTCCGAGTCCACTTGGAGATACGATAATTGGATTGTAGATCTGGACTTTGAGAATGCCCCTGGCGGCAATGGGATCGCGGACAATGCACCGAGGTACTGGGCAGTAGTTGACACTCCCTACACGGTCACGGCACTAATGTGCGCACCGTATAACGCCACTGCGGGTCTTGGTGAGGCAGTCACCGTCAGAGCACACTTGGACGGGGCGCCACAAGTCAGAGACACAGTGGTACTGGTCACTAACGTGAAGCAAGTTTACGACCTGGAGTCCTCCGTACCAGAGACCATCCTGTCCCTTCACCCAGGTCAGGAGTACGAGATGCCGACGACAATAGAAAACATAGGGAACGGCCCAGACAGGTACGACATCACAATACAGTCAATCACAGACTCCTTCGGCGCATCACACGTCTGGGATGTCTACATTCCCCGGATACTCTTCGAGGAGCTTGATAGAGACGAATCACAGACAATACCGATCGTCGTGAACGTGCCTGAAAAGACTCTCGCAGGGCAGTACACAATGGTCCTACATATCCTCAGCGAGGAATCGTATGAAGGGACTAGGATACGTGACTCAGTCACTCTACAGATAGAGATAGTGGAATTCCACGACATGCGGATAGTTCTGGACCCTGCAGTTGAGAGTAAAATCAAGACTACCGCTCCAGGGAGAACGGTCAGGTTCGTGATGAACGTCACTAACTTCGGGAACGTACCGGACCAGCCCACTCTGCACAATCACACCCAGGACGGTGCAGGTTGGGACGAGCAAGCCGGTCTGAATGCTCTCGAGAACTGGCAAATAAGGTACGCAATACTCGAGGACTTTGAATCAGAATTCCCCACAGAGGTCCTATGTGGTATTCAGGAGACTCTTAGTGACCCGATACCCAGTGAGCCCTGCTACAAATCAGCCGCCGAGGTTTTGACGCTCCCAATGATGGAAGCATACACTACGCTAAACATCGTTGTGATAATTGAGATTCACCCAGAGGCCGCATTGGCAAATAGGGAGATTGGGATCAAAGTACTCTCATCACATGGCTCAAAGGAGGCCGGGGGCGACCATGACGAGACGCCCATTTGGGATGACTCCTGCACCATCGATATGAATGGCGATGGACTACCCGACAATTATCGCCCGAATTGTGATACCAACGAGCAGGTGATAGAACTCAGGCTGAGGGCACCAGATCTTGAGGTTCTAACGGCTCGGGCAGAGGTCCTCAAGGGCGATGTAGGCGACATGCTTTCGGTAAACGTTCAGATCAGGAACATAGGAAACGCACATGCCACGGACGTCAATATCGTACTTTGCGCCGGTCAGAGCGAGAAGAACATAGAGGATGACGGATGCAAGGAGGAGAACATAGTCTACAGACAGGTAATCGAGGCAATAATGCCCAACTTGGACGACGAAGACCCCCCTACCATCACGCTCCTCTACATGGTCGAGGCGGGAACTCACGATGTCGTGGTCGTAGTTGACCCTGACAACATCATAGTCGAGACCAACGAGGACAACAACGTAATGGCAGTCGAAGACGGAAGGATGGGCTCGAACTTGGGCTTCCTTGATGTCGGCGTCGAAATCATCGTCCAGTACTCGGTCCCAGGAATCATAGTGTTAGCGACTTTCGCCCTCTTCGGCATAGTAGGGGTAGTCATGTATGGAAGAAGGATGGAGGCCCTGCAGCGATATCGCGAGAAGAGCAGCCTCATGGCCAACATGAGTGAAGAAGACCTGCGCTTCTAGGCTCACTTCGCCATCCACCAAGGGAGTGGCGTGCCACGGTCTGCTGCTACTAGGCTACCTCTCTCGGCTGCGAAGTCCCTGAGCAAACGCTCTCTAAGTGAGTGCATCATCTCCTCTGCGTCATTCGACTGTATCCTCATGGACTGCGCGAAAATATCCAGATCCAAAGGCCTCCTGGGCTGAGCCATCAACGAATGCGCTAGCAAACGCTCTTCATAGCTCTCAAGCCCCTCGTTAACACTCGGAGTCACTTTGCTCATGACATGCTGGTGGAGGGCAATTACAGCATCACGTCGCTCGTCTATCATCTCCAAGCTTGCATCCAACTCAGCCAGTATTTGTATTGCCTCTGCCATGGGCAATCTCCTCCTCGTCCCCAACTGTCCGACTATCTCGTCCAAGTCTTCAGGCAGTTTGTTTGACAGTCTCAGGGGGCCTCCACGGGGCATGGTTCGATGCTCCGCCCTGAATAGATCTGGACCGAGGTCAAGACGAAGAGAGAACGATTGATTCACGGTGTAGACCTTTCTAGGCGGCCCTCCTCTTTCAGAGGGTATCTTCTCGCTCTCGACGAATCCTGAATCCTCAAGCACCTTCAGGTGCTTCACCACCGCCTGCTGGCTTACATCAAGAAGATCGGATAGCTGGAGGGGGTAGTGAGGCTCCTTTACTAGATACTTCAGAATCTGCCGTCTGGTGGAGTTTTCGAGTACAGACATAGCCTCTTCGAAGCCTACCAAACTTACCAACCCGTAGTTGTCTAGTAAACCCCCATCTAAAAACCCAACTTGAGCATAGAATAATATCACAGGGTATGATGAAACTTACATGGGAACCGCGGGAACCGTCTTGAAGACTGCATCAGTGATATTTGGAGCACTCATTCTTTTGGCGGCATTGGGAGTTTCGGTAGTTGTATCATACTACGACGAGGGGATAGCCGAGGACTGTGACGATACGGTAGGCACCATAGGGCAGGTAGTGGGTGCAGACGAGGGACAGTGCCAAGATGCCAAGGACCAGAGAGACACCCTAGAATCCTTGATTCTCCCCCTCTATGTAATGGGAGCATTATTGGTGGTTATGCCAATCGCGCACTCCCTCCTGCGAAGACGGAAAGAATAGGTCATCCGTTGTCCCAATTCTCCCACGATTGGTTAGTCACTTCCTCCTCCACTTCCTCCACAGGGGGCGTACTAGGCTCGGAACCCTTCCATGGGTCAGGCACCGGGTTTTCTATAGGGCCCTCTCCATTGTACTGCTCGTAAACCTCCTCGGTAGTCATTATCCGGACCTCTGCGGAAACCTCGACTTTGCTGCCATCCGGCCTAGTCCACCCAACTATCGCTAAGATCAGGGCCACGACACCAAATGGAATTCCGAAGCAGCACCCGAACATCATGAGTAGCACGGAGGAGCTCCCTAGCATCTCGACTGTGCGGCATAGTCATCTACTATCCAGACCGAACCATCAGTGGCGTCGTTATGCAACGTGTACGTCCCCGATTCTCCAGGCAGATATACCCTTACTGTGCGATATATTGGACTATCTGGAGAAATCTGACGATCTATGCTCAGGGCGCCCGGCTCCTCCCAAGCGCAATCATTACCTTCAGAGTCAGTTAGTCTCAGCTCCACAGGAATATCCTCCCCATCTTCTGTTATCCTCAGAGCCAGGTAGTACCTGTCGTTCGACAGGTTAACCGAGGAACTAGAGCCCGCTTCGACGAACGCTTCGTTGAACTGTTCGGGATCGAGGAACGGGGCGGAGTCATCAAGCGCCTCACTTGCAGACATCACGGCAACCAGGAGGAGCAGGAAAGAGCACCCCGACAGGATCTTGGCCCACCGCAGTACCCCTCCCATGGGGGGGCGCTCCCCTACTCCCGATTCAAGCCTTTGTGGTCCGCCAGCTAGCGATGTAGCGATCTACTTCCGGCGACTCTTCATTCACGAAATTAGTGAAATTAATCATTGTCAAACCTTCGAACCTGCCTTCCAACCATGTCCTGGAAAGTGGCCAAGGAGGAGGGGGTTCGTCGAGGAAACGGTCCCCCAGCAATCTGCCAATGCACAGTACATGCCCAGAGTCATTCAGGAATGACCGGATACATTCCGCAGCCAGATTTCGAATACTATCCGGAATCGCCTGCAAGATGTGTATCTCGACGACTAGGTCGAAATTATTCAACCAGTCCTCAGGAGGAGCTAGTAAGTCGGCTGTGATGTATTCAACATCAGACTTCGGAAAACGCTCGCGACACCATTTTATCGATGATTTCGAGATGTCGAAAGCTACTACCTCAAAGCCAACCCCAGATAGCCACTCAGCGTCATCCCCCAAGCCACAACCTACAACCAAAGCTCTTCCTCGTACAGAAGGGTGCATCGCAACCCACTCCACCATCTTGGGATGCGGCTCCATCCTGGCCCATGGAATTTCATCCGAGTCCCTATTAGCGCCACCATACAGTTCCTCGAACCATCGCAGAGGCTCACCATCCGCTTCAGCGGCCTCGGAAAGCTTCAGTAGACGTTCTCGCACCTCTGCGAGCTTCTCATCCATTCCTTTCACTTCACATATGATTTACTATCGCCCGGCCAAATTCCGAGCACTTGAGCAGTGTAGCCCCATCCATAAGCCTCTCGAAATCGTAAGTCACGGTTCCTGCGCTGATGGCCCCTTCCATTCCCTTGACAATCAAGTCCGCCGCCTCTATCCAACCCATGTGTCGCAGCATCATTTCGGCACTGAGGATGAGGCTTCCCGGATTCACCTTATCCTGTCCGGTGTACTTAGGAGCGGTTCCGTGGGTCGCCTCAAAGATCGCAATTCCAGTGTCATAGTTGATATTGGCCCCTGGAGCTATTCCAATCCCACCGACCTGAGCAGCGAGAGCATCTGAGATGTAGTCACCATTCAGATTCATGGTCGTAAGAACGCCATATTCCCTAGGTCTAGTCAGGACCTGCTGAAGCATGGCATCAGCGATTACGTCCTTGATTGTGATTTTGGCCCCGGTCTTTGGATTTGTCATAGTGCACCACGGCCCACCATCGAGTAATTCTGCTCCGAACTCATCCTGCGCGAGCTGGTATCCCCAATCACGGAAACCCCCCTCGGTGAACTTCATGATGTTCCCCTTGTGTACAAGAGTTACGCTGTCCTTGTCGTTCTCGATGGCGTACCTAATTGCAGCACGAACAATCCTAGCGGTACCCTCGCTAGAAATCGGCTTGATTCCTATTCCGCTGGTGCTCGGGAATCGAATCTTCTCAACCCCCATTTCATCCTGCAAGAAATCGATAACCTTCTTCACCTCTGGAGAGCCTGATTCCCATTCGATTCCAGCATAAACGTCCTCACTATTCTCGCGGAAGATGATCATGTCAACTGCGCCCGGATCCCTTACTGGACTAGGTGTGCCTGCGTACCAACGTACTGGCCGTACGCATGCGAACAAGTCCAGCTTCTGGCGGAGTGCAACATTGAGACTTCGTATTCCTCCCCCCACAGGCGTGGTCAAAGGGCCCTTGATGGATACCAAACCGCTCCTCATAGCGTCCAGAGTAGATTCTGGAAGCCACTCTCCCGTGGTATCGAAGGCCTTCTGTCCTGCAAGCACCTCCCTCCACTCAATGGACCTGGATCCACCATAAGCTAGCTCGACTGAGCTGTCGACAACGTCAATCATTACTGGAGTGATATCAATCCCAATACCATCTCCCTCGATGTAATGTATCACCGGTCTTTCAGGTACGACTATCTCTCCATCAGTTAGTGTGATTGGCGCACCGTCGGACATGTCTCTCAGGCAGCCGACCCGCACGACATTGATGAAGCCAACCCTTGAAGGCCGATGCCTCTGGTGGACAGCCCATGAAGGGCGAGGTGAAGTGGACTGGTGATGGTGGTTACGTTGGAGCCACTTCCAAAGGGAAAGTGTTCGGTATCTACGGAGAAACATCTCCGAGTCCAATGGAGATGGTATTGCATGCACATGCGGCCTGCTCACTGATTGACGTAATTGAAGGCCTCAAGGACAGGAAGGACAACCTCGATTATGCTACGGTTGAGATCGAAGCTAAGAGGGCCGACGATAAGCCGAAGGTTTTCACTGCAGTCAAGATGAATTACATCATGAAGGGCGATGTTCCAGAGATACTTGTGAGAAGGCTAATCGAGAGCAGCCACGAGAGGTACTGCAGTGTCGGAATAATGATCACAAGGTCTGGAGCAACTTTAGATTGGACATTGGAAATGGCCGATTAGAAATATCACAAATACAATTATTGTGCGACGTAAAATATTACGATTTTGCAAGTGACATTCCCGTCATCTTCCTCTAGCATTAAGAACCCCCCATCAAGAAGACGGAATCCCTTGTGCGCTCCGACGTGCGAGGGTGCACGCAAACAGAAGGGAGGAGATAACGAATGCAGCCAAAATTGAGTGATGCTGTCGAGAGCTCGGACGCAGAGTCCGGAATGGTTGTCGAACGCCGCTTCACATCCTCTGGAAAGGATCCGTTCGATAGTTTCGATTGGATAGAGATGGACGCGGAGATACGCAACCCAGACGGTTCCATGGCAGATACGATTCTGGGCGTCAAGCTTCCTTCTGGTTATGCAGGAGTTCCTGGCAAGGTGCTCGCCCAGAAGTACCTCCGCAAGGCCGGAGTTCCTACGCACCTGAGGAAGGTACCAGAGGAAGGAGTTCCCGTGTGGCTCCAGAGGAGCGAGCCGGACACCGAGAAACTTGACCTTCTAGAGGCGGATGAGAGGTTTGGCGGGGAGACTGATGGAAGGGAACTATTCAGACGTCTAGCGGGTACATGGACATACTGGGGATGGAAGCATGGTTACTTCGCGAGCGAGGCCGACGCAAGGGCCTACTTCGACGAGATGTGTTATATCGTCGCGAGCCAGAGGTCTGCTCCAAATAGCCCCCAGTGGTTTAACACAGGACTTCATTGGGCCTATGGAATCGAGGGTCCAGCACAGGGGCACACCTACATCGACCCGGTAACAGGGAAGCTGGAGTACTCGACAAACGCATATGAACACCCTCAGCCACATGCCTGCTTCATTCAGTCTGTCGGCGACTCTCTGGTCGGAGGGAAGGACTCCATCATGGGGCTATGGAACAGAGAGGCTCTCCTGTTCAAGTACGGATCTGGAACGGGTTCAAACTTCTCGAAGATAAGGGGTGCGGGTGAACCCCTCTCAGGAGGGGGAAGCTCCTCGGGGCTGCTATCATTCCTGAAGATCGGCGATAGGGCCGCTGGCGCTATCAAGTCGGGAGGAACCACCAGACGTGCCGCGAAGATGGTAACCCTCGACCTAGATCACCCCGACATAGAGGAATACATCGATTGGAAGAGCACCGAGGAGGAGAAGGTATCAGCTCTGGTTATTGGTAGCAACATTCTCCAGAAGCACGCTAACCGACTCATGGAAGCAATCTGGGAGGGCGACGACGATGAAGCACGATTCGACCAGAACTCAAACGACTCATTGCGAAAGGCAATGATCGGCGCTATACGAGACAGTGTGCCACAGCCTCACATACAGAGAATCGTGGACCTAGCCAAGCAGGGGTGGAAGGGAGTAGACTTCGAGGTTCTCGACACGGACTGGCAGGGAGAGGCCTACCTGACCGTTTCCGGACAGAACAGCAACAACTCAGTAAGGGTGCCCAACTCATTCATGCAGTCCGTCAAGGACGGGGGGCCATGGGACCTCCACTGGAGGACCGAACTAGACAAGGCCAAGGCAGAGGGTCGCGAGCCTGGCGCATGTAAGACCCTAGACGCCGGAGAGCTCTGGGACAAAGTCGCCTACACAGCATGGGCCTGTGCCGATCCAGGAGTACAGTTCGACACCACAATCAACGAGTGGCACACCTGTCCGGAGGCTGGCAGGATTAACGGCTCAAACCCCTGCTCGGAATACATGTTCCTTGATGATACGGCATGCAATCTAGCGAGCATCAACCTACTCAAGTACTACGACTTGGATACCCATACCTTCCAGATCGAGGATTTCAGGCATAGCGTTCGCCTATGGACAGTCACACTCGAGATCAGCGTCCTAATGGCCCAGTTCCCATCAGAGGAGATAGCTAGAGGGTCGTACGACTACCGAACACTAGGTCTAGGATACTGCAACATAGGCTCGCTCCTCATGCATATGGGTATACCCTATGACGATGAGAGAGGATATGCAATATGCGGAGCGCTCACATCGATAATGTGCGGAGAGTCCTATGCGACAAGCGCCGAGATATCTTCAGTACTGGGGCCGTTCCCAGACTACGAGAGAAACGCAGAGCACATGCTCAGGGTCATGAGAAACCACCGAAGGGCCGCCTACGACGCCCCCGCCGAGGAATACGAGGGACTCTCCGTGGCCCCAATGGGAATCAACTCCAAGAAGTGCCCGAAGGACCTTCTTGAAGCAGCCAGGGGGGCTTGGGACAGGGCTCTAAGAGACGGGGAGCAGCACGGATACAGGAACGCGCAAACCACGGTGATAGCCCCTACGGGAACCATCGGCCTCGTCATGGGGGCAGACACAACAGGAGTAGAGCCCCAGTTCTCCCTAATCCAGTACAAGACACTAGCAGGAGGCGGATCCCTGAGGATAATCAACAACGGCGTCCCCGCTGCTCTCAAGAGGCTAGGCTACTCAAAGCCAAAGATCGCTGGTATCATGGAGTACATCATGGGCTCAATGAAGCTAACTGGCTGTCCCCACATCACATCAGACAGGCTCCAACAGTCGGGTTTCACGAACGACGTAATCTCAAAGGTCGACACGAGCATGCCGGACGTATTCGGGATCAGGGGAGCGTTCGCACCGTCGATTCTCGGAGAGGAGTTCTGCATGGATGCACTTGGCATGAGCGAGGAGCAGTGCGCCGACCCCTTCTTCGATGTCCTAAGCCACCTAGGCTTCACCCCGCAGGAGGTAGACGAAGCGAACGACCACGTCTTCGGCAGGGGGACCATCGAGGGCGCCCCCGGTCTGAAGGACGAGCACCTGGAAGTATTCGACTGCGCCACACCCTGCGGCAAGTACGGCGTCAGAGCCATCGACTGGAAGGCTCACGTGCTGATGATGGCCGCTGCCCAGCCTTTCATCTCAGGTGCGATATCGAAGACAATCAACATGCCCTCGGACTCAACGGTTGAGGACATCAGAGCCGCATACGACCTCAGCCACGAGACGATGAACAAGGCGTGCGCGGTCTATCGCGACTGCTCGAAGCTGTCTCAGCCACTGATGAACCAGCTGGTAGACACCTCCTCCCTAGAAGAGGAAGAGGCCGACGAGGCCGTATCGACGATGGTCAAGCAGGTAGTCGAGACAATGCCGGTCCCACAAGAGGTGGCTAGGCCTGTCGCCGAGTCTTTCGTGGACTACATCGCCACACGCCGACCACTGCCTGACAAGAAGAAGGGTGACAACGTCAAGGCCAGGATAGGCGGCCACAGCGTCAGGCTGATCACAGGGGAGTACCCAGACGGGAAGCTCGGGGAGATAATACTGGTCACCTCCAAGGAGGGCGCCGCGTGGAGGGCCATGCTGAACCAGTTCGCAATTGCCGTGTCGATAGCCCTCCAGCACGGAGTCCCGCTGGAGGCATTCGTGAAGGTGTTCACCTTCCAGAAGTTCGAGCCCAGCGGCATGGTAGAGGGCGGTAGCGGACGAGTCAAGATGGCATCCAGCTTGGTCGACTGGATATTCAGAGAGCTAGCGATCGAGTACGCAGGCAGGGACGACCTGGCTCACGTGGCAGCCGAGGATTTGGACCCGTACACCATAGCCAAGCCGGAGATCACCAGCGAAGGGGTCATGAGGACGAAGGGCGAGACCAGGGAGGTGCAGCTCACGCTGGATGCGATACAGCCCGAGGAGACCGCCGAGGCTAGGACCTACAGGCTTGCCAGGGAGGCAGGCTTCACAGGAGACATCTGCGACGAATGCGGAAGCAGCCAGATGGTCAGGAACGGGACGTGCCTGAAGTGCAACACATGCGGAGCGACCACGGGCTGCTCGTAAGCGCCCTCTAAATCACTCCAGAAGATCAGAGATTGACGGACCTCTCCTCGAGATCCTATCCTCGAGATCTTCATATCCTTCGCCGCTAAGCTCTCTGATTCTCTCAGAGGTATTTCTGAATCCTTCTTTGGATGCCCCTGCCTGCTGTATCATCAGGCCAGCCAACCTGGATTTGGAACCTTCATTCGATGACATCCATGCCATCGGCAGCAATCCAGACTTGTCATCCGAATCCATTGATAGGTACTCTCTCATGGCGGAGTCCACGATTCGCTGTGTCATTCGCTGATCCCCTCTGCCAAGTACGATGGATGCCTTCTCTACGAACAGAGGCATATCGGTTCTGACCAAAGAAGACAGGTATGTGGTGGCCAGAGTCCTCACGTCAGAGTCACTATCTTCCAGAAGTACATCCATCAATTGTATGGCGAAGCCTCCGTCCTCTGAGGAAATCCTCTGCAACGACGAAGAAAGCTCCCTTCGAGCATCTCGATCAGAGTGCTGGGAAGCCGCTAGTAGAATGTCCCTGGATTCACCAGGCCACCCCGTCATTAACTGGATGGCCCCCCTCACAAGAATCCCCGTGTGCTTACCAGACCCCCTCTCTAGGCTGCTCATCAACCTGTTCGGGACGTCCAGAAGTCCACACAATCGACGATTGACAGTGAGTCCCTCCAGCCAATGTGGCAGGATTTTGGTTTGGGACGACTCTCCCATTGCCATGGTGTCTAGGATGGCTGATGCCGCCAGTACGCCAGAGGGATGCGGGGCACCATCATGCCGCGCCGCGCCATCGGGGTTCCATGCCATCTGGTGGGCCCCTGTTATTTCCGATGACCAGGAGCCGGGAGGCTTTGCCATCGCTATCGAGGTCAGCAGATGAAAACCACCCCTCCTGGCTATGTCTGAGCCACTCAGAGAGGAACCGATTAACAGGGATACTGCCAGATACCATCTGTCAGTATCCGGAGAATCCTCGTCCAAGGCAGAGCACATCCAGTCCCAGGTCATCTTCGACAGCACTCTCTCGGAAAGCCCATCGACGTTCTCGGACATCCACTTCTCCCTTGTCGAATCCGGATCTATGTTCCTCTTCACGAAATCCGGCTCCTCCTCTTCGACTATCGAAGACAGCCGTTGGTTGAACCCGGCCCGATCTACAGCATAGAGCCCGGAAGCCTGTTGAACCAGGGAATCTGACTCGGTTGGCTGGATAGCTGGGAAGTCAGGGAGCTCAAGAGGGGGATTAGGGAGGGGGGCAATAGAGAATGAACGCTCGACGTATTCCTTCAGCAGTTCCTCTCCACGCTCCCAAACGAGAGCAGAAGCCTCCCTACGAGACATGTAATCGACTCATATTTCTAGTTCGATGTTCAGGTTCTGGATAAGCTCCTTGTACCGGTTCCTGATTGTTACCTCGGTAACTCCCGCTACCTCGGCCACCTCTCGCTGTGTCCTTCTCTTGCCGCACAGTACGCTGGCGATGTAGATGATTGAGGCTGCGATACCAGTCGGGCCCCGACCGCTAGTCAGCTCCTTCTCCTGAGCGGCCTGTATCAGCTCGTATGCCTTGGCCTGTACCTCAGCATCCAGATCCAGCCCGGAGCAGAACCTAGGGATGTAGTCCTCTGGCTTGGTCGGAGGTATCTTCATCTTGAGCTCCCTGACCATGAATCGGTAGGTCCTACCGATCTCTTTCCTTCCAGTCCTGCTAGCCTCACCTATCTCGTCGAGTGTTCGTGGATTCTTGCATTGCCTGCATGCGGCGTAAAGGCTCGCTGCAGCGACGCCTTCGATGGAACGACCTCTAATCAGTCGTGCTTCCACCGCCTTCTTGTAATTCACAGCCGCGGCCTCTCTGATTGACTTGGGCAGGTCCAACCTGCTCGCCATTCTGTCTAGCTCCGCTAATGCCATAGCCAGATTTCTCTCGGTAGCGTTGCTGACCCTCGATCTCTTCTGCCACTTCCTCATTCGGTAGAATTGACTTCTGTACCTGCTCGAGATGGACTTCCCTGAGTAGTCCTTGTTTTGCCAGTCAATGTCTGTGGAAAGACCCTTGTCGTGAAGCATCACGGTCATCGGGGCCCCTGTACGGGCCCTCTGATCTCCTTGCTCTGGGCTGAAAACCCTCCACTCGGCTCCCTGATCTATCACCTTGTCTTCGAGGACTACTCCGCAGTCCTCGCAGCAGACCTCTCCTCGGGTCTCGTCTCGCAGGAGATTCCTGCTTCCACATTCGTTGCATTTCACTGTGTCCTCTACTAGATAATCCGCCATATCTACGCCTCCTTTCATGGGAAAGGTATAAACTTCCGAAAGCGCATATTATTTAAAGTTAACAATATAATCAACTCAACTCAATCGTAGCACTAGTCTAAAGTGGATAATTCTCAAATCGTTGAGAACCGTGAAATAGAATCGACTCTTGGACAGTTCAAGGAGGGAGTGTGTTGGGAGTCGATACTTGGCCACCGCAGGAGATAACACTGACTCCTGGCAAACGGGTACTATTCCTTACCAAGAATCTGGATTTAGTGAGAAAGCAACTCTACGATGGCCTCGATCTGAGGATGGAAGACCTCTCTGTGGAAGATCTGCTTGACGACATAAACACCGATGTTATGACCCCAGCTTGGGTATGCTTCGATCACGATCCAGCCGCCATTGCAGAGAATGCTTACGCAGGACTCATGCACGAGGGAAGGAGAGTCGTCGACGAAGGCGCTCTTACTGGGGCTGGCTTCGAAGTCATAGTAAGCGGCCATCGAAAGGGAACAGGAAGCAGTCGCGAAACTGCTGCCCAGTGTGAGCGATGGTCGGGAATCAGAATAGTCATTGCAGCATCTTTCGCCCCCATACATGAGAGGAACAATATCAATCTCGGGCAGCTAATGGGCGATCATTCGGTATTGGAACGATTGCAGAACGGCGAGAGCATACCCCTTGAGGAGTTCACTGGCAGGTACGATCCCGTAACCAGGCTGATATTGGAGAACGGGGGTCTTCTGTCCTTCGCTAGGGAGCTGAAGGAGGGAAGAGTCACGCTACCCGGCGTCAGACCCGCTGGCCGTCCCATGACAATGGCTGAGAAAATAATCTCAGGCAAGCTAATCGGCGGCGGAGCCAATGGGGCCAGCGTCGCACCTGGGGATGCTGTACTAGCTACGGTAGACGGCGGCTACTCGCACGAATACACCACCGCGCAAGTACACGCATTCCTCTCGGATGAGTATGGCGATGGATACAGTATTTCCAACCCCTCTAAATTCGCGGTATTCGAGGACCATCTCCTATACGCGACCGACGTTCCCCGATACGGCCCCTTTGTTCCGAAGATAGAGACCTTGAGGGAGATGCAGAGGGTTTTCCAGAGGCACACAGGGGTAAGGGACTACTCAGCCGAGGATGGAGTTAGCCCCGGTATATGCCACCAGGTAGCTCGAGAGGAATTCATCGATGTTGGCGACTTCATACAGGCCACAGACAGCCACACGTGCATGGGGGGCGCCTCAAACGCACTGACCTACGGCGTCGGCTCTAGCGAGTACGCAAACCTCGTTCACAACCAGTTTTCTTTCGTAAAAGTCCCCGAGAGCATAAGGTTCGAGCTAACGGGAAACCTTGATCCGGGTTGCACGGCCAAGGACGTGATTCTTCACATACTCGAAAAATATGCCAAGAACTCAGATACACTTGATCGCTCTATGGAGTTCGGGGGACCCGGACTTTCCTCCTTGTCAATGGACGAGAGGGCCACCCTGTGCAACATGGCCACTGAATGTAGTGCTAAGACAGGGATATGTGAGGCGGACGACCTGACCGTGAAGTGGCTTTTGGAGAGGAGAGGTGATCTGACTGAGGAGTCCATCAGGGCCGCTTTCGTAAGCCCAGACGAAGGCGCAACGTATCATGGAGGCGTTCACACAATAGATTTGGACGAAATACGCCCCATGGTTGCCCACCCGGGAGATCCCGACAGGGGCATACCATCGGATCCAACTAACGGCGCCTACATTGATGAACTTGGAGACATAACAATCGACATTGCATACGCAGGGTCCTGCACTGCCGGGAAGGATGACGATTTCGCCTACTACGCGAAGGTAACAGAGGCCGCACTTGAGGCCGGGTTGAAGGTGCATGGTGACGTTGAGTGCTACATACAGTTCGGCTCAAAGAGCGTCAAGGAGCTCTCAGCCAGAATGGGGTGGACCGATCTCTTCGAGGAAGCAGGAGTCAAGCTAATCGATCCCGGTTGTGGTGCCTGCATAGGGGCAGGGCCGGGAATATCCGATAATTCTGAACAAGTCACGGTTTCTGCAATCAATAGGAATTTCCAGGGCAGGTCGGGACCCGGGCGGCTTTACCTAGCCAGCCCTCTGACAGTGATGACCAGTGCATTCACTGGAAAGATCACCGCATGGAGTCCGGATGTATTCGTCGAGTGAGAATTCAACGTCCTCATTACTTTGACACCAGCAGTATTCAATAGGCATCAGCGAACGCGATTGGGCAACCATAAGCAGGCCCCGTGCCATTAGGGTATCGGGAGGACCTGATGGGGTGATTCGCATGGGTGAAGCAGAAGAAATTTCAAGCAAACAAAAGCAGATATCGATTAGCGAGTTCTTCGAGAAGAACAAACACTTCCTTGGATTCGACACCCTCCAAAGGGCCGTTATAACGGCTGTAAAGGAAGCAGTTGACAACTCCCTAGATGCATGCGAGGAAGCAAGAATACTCCCAGATATCAGAATCGAACTTCACAGGACCAAGACTGATGAGCTACAAATGACAACCCAAGACAACGGCCCCGGAATCCCCAGGGACGCTATCGAGAACGTGTTTGGTAAGTTCCTCCTCGGCTCTAGGTTCCATGCCATCCGGCAGACAAGAGGGCAGCAGGGGATAGGAATCACCGGCGTGGTGATGTACAGCCAGTTGACAACCGGTTCCAAGACACATGTGGTATCCAAGATAAAGAGCGACTCATCGGCAGTGTACGTTGATCTGGGGATCGACACAAAAAAGAACAAGGCAATCAAGTCCGGCGAGAAAAGAGACGTATGGGTGGATGATAAGACCGGAGAGGAGGTATCCCACGGTCTGAGAATTAGGACTCTCATGAAGGCCAAGTACCAGAAAGGAAAGAAATCCGTCTACCAATACCTCAGGATGACTTCGATTGTCAACCCTCACGCCTCGATTACCCTAGTTGTCAGGGACAAGGAAGGCGAAATCGTCGAGGAGGGACAGTGGCTAAGGACCACAGACAAGCTCCCAAGGGTGGTCGAGGAGATCAAGCCCCACCCACACGGAATCCATCTCGGTACGCTCCAGAGGATGATGAGAGAGGCAAAGGACAGAAGGATGACGTCATTCCTCAACAACAATTTCTCTGGCGTGACGAGGAGAGCCGCGAAGCAGATTCTCGAAGTAGCAGAGATCGAGGAAACCAGAACCCCGAAGAGGATCAAGGCAGAGGAGGCACAGGCGATAGTCTCGGCCTTCCAGACTGTGAAGCTCCTCAAACCGCCGATGGACTGCCTGTCCCCCATAGAGGACCTACTGATCAAGAAGGGGCTATCCAAGGCGATAGATTCGCGCTTCGCCTCGACGGTAACCAGAAACCCTTCAGTTAGCCAAGGCAACCCCTTCCAGATCGAGGTAGGCCTCGTCTTCGGGGGGGATATCGCAGCAGACGGCCCTATAGAGATACTGAGGTTCGCCAACAGAGTCCCTCTCATGTACCAACAGGGAGGATGCCTGCTGACGAAGGCCCTGGAGTCGGTAGACTGGAAGAGGTACGGCTTAGATCAGCCCGGCGGGACTGGTATACCGAAGGGACCGGCCGCGGTACTCATACACCTCGCATCGACCAACGTGCAGTTCACTAGCGAGGCCAAAGAGGCAGTCTCATTCGACGAGACAGTCTTCGACGAGATACGCAAGGCGATGCTCGAAGTAGGCAGGGGCCTCAAGAACCACCTCAAGAAGAGCTCCCAGCGAAAGAAGGCGAAAGAGAAGTTCGAGCTCGTCAATATCATACTCCCCGAGATCTCCAGGAAGTCCTCAGAGCTTCTAGACAGGGAGGAGCCGGACCTGGCACCTGTAATCACCCAGATCATGAATGCGGTCTTCCTCGAGGAGGAACTGTCATGGAACAAGGAGGACAAGCTCTCCATGTGCTCCATCACTGTACACAACTACACGGCGAGGGCACGTGCCTACACCATACTGGCAAAGTGGCCAGAGGGCCCAGACACCGCCATGTCATACAACCCCACAGGAGGGAGGAAGGAGACGAAGGGACTCTGGGCATGGAGGCTCGACACCCTCGATCCAGGGACGTCCACGGTGCTCGAATTCGGGATTTCAGGGCTGAGCAAGGGCGAATGGAATGAGACAGACATCTTCTTCAGAGGGAACGGGGAGATAATCGGGGCCACCAAGATGGACGAGAATCTCCTCGAAGAACAGCGCAAGACGGAAGCCCTCGAGGCCGCCATGGAAGAGGTCCGCAAGAAGGAGAACGATGCTATGATAGAGACCCTGGCGATGAAGCCCGAGCGAGCCCCAGATGCCTCCGGCCATGCGGAGCAGGCAGAGGTCCTGCTAGAGGAAGCACCCCCTCCGACCGGAGAATGGAGATTCGGCATGGAAGGTGATGACCAATGAGCGACGCGGCACCCAGGAGGAACAAGGAGCAAGTGGTAGAAGCCCTTCATGACGTAGCGGCGGAGATGCACAACAAGATGCAGAGGGGGGACCCTCCTCGGATGACCCTGCCAGTCAGGTCAAAGAGCAACATCTCGTTCGACAACAGGCTAGGGGTGTTCAAGTACGGAAAGAAGAAGACCGTTAGAGACGCAACCAGTCTGGGTTCAGCAAGGCAACTTCTCCGGACCCTCCACATAACCGAGTTCATCGAGGAGATGATAGACAACGGCAAATCGTCCACACTCAGGGAGATGTACTACATCTCCGAGGCATGGGGCCACGGCAAGTTCGGCACCCAGAACGAGAGCAACAACCTGGCCGAGGACCTCGAGATAGTCACCAAGTGCCTCAGGGAGGACTTCAAGCTCAGGCCGGAGGAGGATGGTGCCAGGATAATCGGCAACATCACCGTCGAGGAGCGCAACAGACGCGGAGACTGGATGAGGATAAACTGCAGGGACGACGTCGGAGACTCGGGGTACGGTGTGCCCTACAACGTCGAGAGTGAGAAGCTGAGGCTCGTCGACGAGGACATAGACTTCGTCATGGCGATAGAGACCGGTGGAATGTT
>MDSW01061358.1_pt1 | contig 18623 bp, 17 predicted proteins | sample 811171 | NCBI WGS metagenome assembly MDSW01 (sample SAMN05326641, study PRJNA326480) | marine metagenome | isolation source: seawater | place: Atlantic Ocean: North West | collected 2012 | reverse complement strand
CTTATAATAGATAGATAATATTTATTAAATTTTTTTATGTTTAAAAAACTTAAATACGGCATTATAGGTGCTGGCCATCTTGGTGGCTATCATGCAATGCAAATAAATGAAATTAAATTGGCCGAACTTGTTGGTGTCTATGATATTCTTGATCACAGTTCTCATAGTCTCGCAAAAAAATATAATACTCAGCAATACCTGTCTGTTGAAGAATTAATGCAAGAGTGCGATGCTCTTTCTATAGCAACTCCAGCAACTAATCATTTTGAGGTTTCTAAAACAGCCTTGAATAGTAATTGTCATCTTTTTATTGAAAAACCATTTACAAAAACAATCTCTGAAGCCAAAGAGTTAATCACTCTAAGAAATAAAAAAAATCTTAAAATTCAGGTTGGTCATATTGAGAGATTTAATGCTGCTTTTCTTCAATTATTAAAAAACAATCCAAAACCTGAATTTATTGAATGTCACAGGCTTTCAAATTATAATCCAAGGGGAACAGATGTGGATGTCATTTTAGATTTAATGGTTCATGATATTGATTTAATACTTAGGCTTGTCCCTTCAAAAATTAAAAATATTTATGCAAGTGGAAAAGCCGTGCTTACTGATTCTATTGATCTTGCAAACAGCAGAATTGAATTTGATAATGGGTGCACTGTCAATCTCACTGCAAGTCGTATTTCTTTAAAACAGATGAGGCAAATGAGGCTGTTTGAAAAAAAATCATACAGTATGATTGACTTTAGTGTTCCGAGTCTGAACACCTGGGAAATTAACGAACAAAAGAAGCTACAAGAAACTCAATACACTCTTGATTCTACAAATGCTTTATATGAGGAACTATTTTGCTTTATTAATAGTATACATGCCAATACAGGTGTTGCAGTACCTGCTGAGGAAGCACTAGAAACATTGGAAATAGCCGAACAAATTCAAAAAATTATTGAATAAAAATTTATATTATATTATTGCAGGTGAGCCTTCAGGAGATCTTCATGGCGCTAGCTTAATGAATGAAATAAAATCTTATAACCCCAAGATTTCTTTTAAAGGTTTAGGTGGCTCTTTAATGAAGAATAGTGGACTTGAAACATCTATTGATTTTCAGCGTTTATCTGTTATGGGTTTCTGGGAAGTTTTAAAAGACATTCGTTTTTTTCTTAAATTAAAAAAAAATATTCTTGAATCTATTCTTGAATCCCAACCTGAAAAAATTATTTTAATTGATTATCCAGGGTTTAATTTAAGTTTAGCAAAAAGTTTAAAATCAAAAGTTAATATTCCAATTATTTATTATATAAGTCCTCAAGTATGGGCTTGGAAAAAAAAGAGAGTATATGCAATTAAAAAATATGTAGATGAATTAATTGTTGTATTTCCATTTGAGGTTGATTGGTTTAAAAAATATAATTTTAATGTTAAATTTTTTGGGCACCCTTTAATTGATCAATCTAAGGGTTTGTCATTAGAAGAAAAAAATATTAACTCCAATACTATCGCACTTTTCCCAGGAAGTAGAATTCAGGAGATTAAAAAACATTTACCTATATTAAATCAAACAGTAAAACTATTAAAACAGAAAAATTCTAAGCTTAATTATATTTTAAATGTACCTGTAAATATTCCAGTGAGCATGGTCAAATCCTATATTGATTCTAGCATCGAGGTTGTTCAAAAAAAATCTTCAGATGTTTTTTCAATGTCTTCTGCAGCTATCGTAACATCTGGAACAGCAACACTAGAATGTGCAATTGCTAATACTCCTTTTATTGTAATTTATAAAACATCTTTTGTAAGTTGGGTAATTGTTAAGATATTTTTATCTGTTCCATTTATTTGTATTGTTAATTTATTAGCAAATAAAAAAATTATACCCGAATTAATACAACAAAAATCTAATCCTAAAAATATATCTCAGCATTTATTACGTATTATGGATAATCCTGAAAAAATAAAAAAAGATTTATTGAAAGTTAAAAATATGCTTGGTGATGGAACGTCTTATAAAAAAACCGCTCAATATATTGTGAATTATGATTAGTCATATTATATCATTCATATTAAAAATTATTTTTAATGTGATTTTTTTTACATGCAAGTGGGAAATAATGAATGATGATTTATTAAATAAAAATAAAAATAAACCATTATTGATTTGCATCTGGCATAGCCGCTTAATATTCTTTCCACGTTTTTTTAAGTATATAAAATATCCAGTGTGGGGAATATCGAGTACTCATAAAGACTCTGAAATTTTAGCAAGAGTTCTTAAATCTTGGGGAATTAATTTAATTAAAGGGTCTAGTACCAGGGGATGGATAAACGTTATTAAGCAGATGAGTAAATTATTTAAAGAAGAAAATGCGACTATTATTGTAACAGTTGATGGTCCAAAAGGCCCTAGAAAGGTTGCTAAAGAAGGCTCAATAAAGCTAGCAAAAAAACACAATGTTCCAATCGTTGCAGCATCAGCAATTTCTAGTTCTTATTGGGAACTTCCTAGTTGGGATCAAACAAAAATACCCAAACCCTTTAGCACAATATATGTGAAATTTGATGAACATTATTTTAATAATGATCAAATAAATAGTAAAAATATTTCAAAGTACATTGATGACAATCAAAACCAATTAACTAAAGAAATTGATAAGAATATTTAAATATAAATTATCCAAATTATATTTTTTGGTTTATTGGCTATGGAGATCTCTTTTGAATTTTGGTATTATTCAACAAAAAACGTTTAATACAAAAATAGTTTCTATTGGAAATATTTCTATTGGAGGAACCGGTAAAACTCCTATGATTGAGACAATTTCAAAAGAGTTAACAAAAAATAATATTTCACATTGTATTGTTAGTAGGGGTTATAAAAAAAAGATTAAAGGGACGGTTATTGTTTCTAATCAACAAGAGATTATTTCTTCAATTGAACAATCAGGAGATGAGCCTTTTATGTTAGCTCATTCTTTGAAAAATATCCCTATTATTGTTGGAGATAAATCGCAGTCAATTGAAATCGCAATCAAAAAATTCAAACCCCAATTAATTTTACTTGATGATGGGTTTCAATCATTAAAAATTAAAAGAGATTGTGATATTGTGCTGGTTGATTTATCTAGAGAATTTTATTATTATAAATTATTACCACTTGGTTTTTTAAGAGAGCCAATATCATCATTAAAAAGAGCGAGTCTAATTATATTTACTAAATCAAATAAAAGTATAATAGAATCAGAAAAAATTAAAAATTTGGTTTTAAAAAATATTAATAACTCTGTAAAGGTTTATAACAGCAATTTAGAGGAACAAATAAAAAGATATGATTTTGAAAAACAATGTTTTATTAATGATACTATTGATGTAAAAAACTCATTTGTTGCATGTGCAGGGCTTGCAAATAATAAACTATTTAAACATATGATAGAAGAAAAGTATACCACAAATAATATTTTTTATTTATATCCAGATCATCATAATTATAATGCTCAAGATATCATAGATATTAAAGAATCATTAAAACAAATTAATTCAAAAATATTGGTGACAACAAAGAAAGATTTTTATAAACTATATTCTCAATTCAAAGATTATCATATATATATATTAGATATCAAACATGATATTAAGGATAAATCTGAAATAATAGATTTTATTAAATAATTATTAATGTTTAAATGTTTCTTAAATTTTACTTATGATTAAAAAAATTAAAGAGTTTGGTCGTTCTGCATCAATAATACAAAAGTTACTTTTAGTACTTGTAATAGGTTTGCTTAATTATTTCTTATATTTAATTATTCAATTATTCAGTTTAATTATTAAGCAGAATCTTGATTGGGTAGTTGAATGGTTTACATTGTTTTGGTCGTTAGTTGAAATAATGTTTATAAATCTATATTTAATAATTCCTATTAGTATTTTTTTGGTCTATAAATTATTGCCTAAAAAAAGATTAGTTTAAAAATCTTCGTCTGCAATGTCCCAATAAATCATATTTTAGTTGTAATAATTATTTATTTTTTGTGACCTTTCCAAAATTTCATGCTGCTATAACCACCTAAAACACGGCCAAGAAAATCAAAGAAAGAATTTGGGGAAAGTGCTTTTATGATAGGAATAAATTTGATAAATGCAGGTTCTAAGACAAATCGCTTATTCTTAAGAACTGCTTTTATAATTTTTTTAGCTAATTTTTCAGGCGTTAACATAGGAATAAATAATGGCTCTTTGACACCATCAAACATTCCGGTATTAACATATGCAGGGCAGACAATACTCATACCAACATGATGATGATTGTTTTGTTTTAATTCATTGATTAAAGATTCAGAAAAACTGGTAACAGCCGCTTTACTGGATGCATATGTCGTTCCGTTTGGCAATGATGTAAAACCTGATGCACTTGCTATATTCACAATATGAGATTCGTTTTGTTTTATTAAATCATTTAAGAAAACATGCAGCATATTAACAATCCCCTGAGTATTAACATCGTATGTGATCTTATGCTTTTCAATTGGGATATCTAAAAAACTACCTCCAAATACTACCCCGGCATTATTTATGAGAATATCAATTGCCCCAACATCATTTAAAATTTTTTTTCTTATTTTTATAATCTCATTATAGTTGGTTACATCTAAATGATAACCAAAACATGAAACACCTAATTCTTCTATATCTTGAAAATTATTTTTTTCAATATATGATTTATCTAAATCACATATAATAATATCTGAACCATATTTAGCAAACTCAATTGCTATTTGTTTGCCAATTCCTATTGCACCTCCAGTTATTAAAATTTTTTTATTTTTTAAATTTTTCATGGTTTATTTTTTCTCCCATAATGAATAGGTTGCTTCATGTGATAATTGATTAGTAGAAATTTTATTGAATTTACTTTTTATATCATCAAATGATATTGGAAAAAATTCATCAATTCCATTTTTTATTAAATTGATATTAGTAATATGTAAATAATGTGCATCATTAAAAAAAAGCTTATAAATAGATCTTCCACCTATGATAAATACTTTATTGATATTCTCTTTTTGAATATTATTAATACATTCTTTATAGGAATTGTAAGTAGTGACATTGTTTTGCTTTTTTGTAGATAAAACAATATTTGTTCTTTTAGGGAGAGGCTTGATTGGCAAGGAATCCCATGTTTTTCTACCCATTATTATAGTAGAATTCAATGTTATTTTTTTAAAGTTTTTTAAATCACTACTTATATGCCAGGGCAATTTTCCATTGATTCCAATACCACCATTATCATCTTGCGCCCAAATAAGATGAACTTCTATCATACAGCAACAGGAAACTTGATTATTGGATGATGAGTATAATTTTTTAATGTAAAATCTTCAAATGTTAAATCCCAAAAAGGTTTTTTTTCAATTTCTAATGTTGGAAGCTTATATGGCTCCCTTTTGATTTGCTCTTTTAAACCATTAATATGGTCCACATAAATATGTGCATCATTAATATAATGTGAAAACTCACCAAGTTCTAGATTTGTTTCTTGTGCAATCATTTGAGTTAATGTTGCATAGCAAGCTAGATTAAACGGAATGCCCAGTGCAATATCTCCGCTTCGTTGTGTTAAATGACAATTTAATTTTCCATTTGTTACACTAAAGATAAAAAATGCATGGCAACTTGGGAGAGCAATTTCATCTAATACTGATGGGTTCCATGCTGTAACTATCATTCTTCTAGAATCTGGACTATGTTTTATTAAATTTATAACTTCTTCAATTTGATTAATATGAGATTTTGAAATTTCTCCATTTTCATTTTCCTTGAATTTTTCCCATTTAACCCATTGGTATCCATACATTTTTCCTATTTCCCAATTTTTTTCTTCATTGGTCCATGCATCCCAAATTTTTGTATGCTTTCTTAAATTTCTAATATGGGTGTCTCCAGATAAATACCAAAGAAGCTCCCTTATTACAGAGTTAAAAAAAACTTTTTTTGTTGTGAGCAGAGGAAAGCCATTTTGCAGGTCAACTTTATAGTGATAGCCAAAATACATTAATGTATCTGTACCAGTTCGATTATTTTTTATAATTCCATTATCTAATACAGTATTTACAAGTTCTAAATATTGATTCATATATTTATTCTTTGCAGCTTCTTTTATTTTTTCCAGTATAAATTTGTCTAGGACGATTAATTTTGAAATGGGGACTATTAATCATTTCTTTCCAATGCGCTAGCCATCCAGGAAGTCTTCCTAGAGCAAACATAACAGTAAACATATTTGTTGGAATTCCCATGGCTCGATAGATGATACCAGAGTAAAAATCAACATTAGGATATAATTTTCTTTTTACAAAATATTCATCTTTTAGAGCAACCTGTTCTAACTCTCTGGCTATATCTAATAAAGGATCTTCAATATTTAATTTTGACAAAACTTTCTCTGCCATTTTACTAATAATTTTTGCTCTTGGATCATAATTTTTATACACTCTATGTCCAAATCCCATCAATCTAAAATCAGAGTTTTTATCTTTTGCAAGCTCGATATATTTTTTATAATCAGAGTTATCATTTTTAATTTTCTCTAACATTTCTAATACTGCTTGATTTGCACCACCATGGAGCGGACCCCATAATGCTGCTATTCCTGCAGAAATTGCACCATACACATTTGCTAGACTGCTGCCAGCCATTCTTACAGTTGAGGTTGAACAATTTTGCTCATGGTCTGCATGCAAAATTAATAATAAATCTAAAGCTTCAGTAAAGATTGGCTCAGTATGAAAATCATCTTGAGAATCTGAAAACATCATATGTAAAAAATTATCAATATAATTTAAATCAGTGTTTGGATAAATAAATGGTAATCCATGTGATTTTCTATATGAATATGCTGCAATAGTTTTTACTTGAGCTAAAATTTTAATTATCGTTTCGTTAACATTTTCTTCATTAGTATCTATAGTAGGATTAAATGTTGATAAAGCTGTAACCATAGAAGATAGTGTCGCCATTGGGTGAGCATTGATAGGAAATCCATCAAAAAATCTTTTCATATCTTCATGGATATTTGCTTCTTTTCTAAGAGATTTACTAAATATAGATTTGTCTTCTGCATTAGGTAATTCGCCATGTAGTAATAAATAAGCAACATCTGTAAAGCTAGTTTGTCCAGCCAAATCCTCAATAGGATATCCTCGATATTGAAGAATTCCTTTTTCACCATCGATAAAAGTTATATCGCTAACACATGAACCTGTATTAGCATAACCAGGGTCAATGGTTATATAGCCTGTTTTATTTCTTAAAGATGTTATATCAATTGCATTTTCATTTTCAGATCCAGTAATAATATCTAAATCTAATTCATGATTTTCTAATATAAGTTTTGCTGTTTTTTTGTTTGCCATAAATAAGTATGTTTGTTTTTAATTACATTATAATTTACTAATCTCTGACTAGAATTTAAATCAGGTTTTTATTTTTTTTATTTTTTTTTGAAATTCTATTTGTAAAAAAATAAAATATCATTTATATTTTTCTAGTAATTGACATTACTAAGAATAGTAGATAAATTTTAAATCCGACGAGAAATTTGCTACTGATAGGGTATAATCCTGAATTACAAAAAATTCTAGGATTATAATTAAACAAGGCAATTTGAATATAATTTCTAAGCTTAATTTTGGTTAAATAATCATATATGAGTCACACTATTTTTGGCTCAAAAATTAGGAAAACAAAGTATGAATGATATAAAAAAAATGTTCTCTCATAAAGGAAAATCATCCAAGCTTATTGGAAATCTTAGATCTAAAGTTTACGAAGAATTATATAATCACATATCGGAAAAACAAAAAAATAAAGAGTTAGATTTTCATGGAGATTATTTAGGTGAGAATGAATTAGCCAAAAATATTTATACTAAAAAATATTTTTTAAAAGATTTAGATAATAAATTAATTGAAAAAGATCCTGAAGATGTATTTAAAAGATTAGCCTCTTTTATAGCTACGGTTGAAGGAACAAAATCAAAACAAAAAGAGTGGTCGGAAAAATTTTATAACGAATTATATAATGGTAGATTTATTTCAGGAGGCAGGGTCTTAGCAGGTGCTGGTGATATGTATAGAATCAAAACTTTAGCAAATTGTTTTGTTTCAAAAATTAATAAAGATGATATTGATTCAATTTATCAGGCTGCCTTTGAATGTGCAAGAACTTATTCATATGGCGGAGGAATTGGTGTTGATATTTCATCATTAAGGCCAAAAGATTCAGTGGTTCATAATGCAGCAGATAGTTCAACGGGTGCAGTATCTTTTATGGAGTTATACTCCTTAACAACAGGGCTCATTGGTCAAAGTGGAAGACGTGGAGCATTAATGTTAACGATTGATGTAAAACATCCAGATGTTAAATATTTTTTAAAAGTGAAAAAAACTCCTAATTGGGTGACTAAGCAAATTATTGAGCAATGCAGTTGGTCAGGTCAATTTTCTGAATCTGAACTTGAAACGATCAAAAAACAAGTTATGGAAAACACTCAAGTTAGATTTGCGAACATTTCTATTAAAGTGAGCAATGAATTTATGTTTGCTGTAAATGAAGAAAAAAAATATGGTAAGGATAAGTTTTTAGTTTATAAAAAATTCAATAAAACTTCTGTTATGGAAGCTCAACAGGATGAGGATTCAATTCATTATTCATATGGAATTCCATCAAAAAATATAGATGATTATGAACTATTAAATAATTTTGATAATGTATCTGATTTAGATAAGTGGCTATCTAAAGAATATGGTGCAAATGTATCTTCAGATTCATTAAAAGATTCTAGCAAAAGAGATGTTTATGGTGATTTAAACATTAAGCTTAATAGCGAAGATTATGATTTAGCTATTAAACAATCAGGAGATTTTTTATTGTATTTTGATAGTCCTCAAACAAATGAAGTAAGAGAATTAGTTAAGGCAAGAGATATATGGGATCAATTTATTGAGGGAAATTATAGAACTGCAGAGCCAGGTATTATTTTTTGGACAACAATGAGTGATTACTCACCTTCAAATTATGTTGGCAGACCTATTATATGTACTAATCCTTGTGCAGAAGTTCCACTTGAAGATGGAGGCGCTTGCAACTTAGGCTCTATTAATTTATCTAGATTTATTGAGGATGGATTTACTGATAGAGCTCAAATTAATTGGGATCAGCTAGCAGAAAGCACAAGAATTTTAGTTAGATTTTTAGATAATGTTGTAACATGGAATGAAGATTTAAATGCATTAGAAAAGCAAAGACTTGCAGCTAAAGAAACGCGAAGATTAGGTTTGGGAGTAATGGGGATTGCAGATATGTTAAATCAAATGGGGTTAGCATATGATTCAGAAGATGGTATTGCATTAATAACAGAAACAATGAAATTTATTACTAATGCTGCTTACCAAGCATCAGCAGTAATCGGCGGTGAAAAAGGATCTTCTCCAATATTTAATGAAGAAAATTATATGAAGTGCCCATTTGTTCAAGAGGCCTTGAGTAAAGAAACACAGTTGCAAATCACAGAAAATGGATTAAGGAATATTGCGATTATGTCTATTGCACCAACTGGTTCAATATCTAATATTGTATTATCATATCAAGATAAAGATAAAAATTATATTGGAGTTTCAGGTGGTGTTGAACCAATTTTTGCAACTCATTATACAAGACGTTCAGAATCATTCGGTAATAAGTTTTTTAAGGTATTTCATTCAACCATACAGGCATATATTGATAAATTTGATTTACAAGAAAAAGTTGATAATGCTGGAGATATTGAAGATGTGTTACCAAGTTACTTATTTAGGACTGCACACAAAATAAATTCAAATCAAAGGGTTGATATACAGGGTCTTATTCAAAAATACATTGATCATAGTATATCCTCAACGATTAATTTACCTGAAGATATTAAACCAGAAATAATTTCAGACATTTATTTACAAGCTTGGCAGGCTAAGCTTAAAGGGGTAACAATTTATAGAGATGGTAGTAGATTTCCTATTTTAAGTACTAATGAAAATGAATTAACAGATTTCCAAAAAAATAAAGATAAAGAGTTTGAAATTACCAATAATAATAACGAAACTATTAAAGCAAAAGGTGATGAAATTATTAAATTACCAGATGGTACATTAACAACAATGTATCATTATATGAAAAATAGTGAAACTAAAATTGAAGAAATAATTGAAAGTGAAAAATTCCAGAACGCAGAATAAATGATAGAGTTAAATAAAAAATCAACAATAGTAGAAGTAAAGAGTAAAAAAGAAAATACTGAGCAATCTTCTGTAGAATCAAATCAAAAAAAACAAACTAGTTCTGCTTCAAGACCCAAAGTAGTTGATGCAAAAGTGTACAAAGTAAAAAGTGCTTTTGTAAAAAATTCTGTATTTATAACCTTGAGTTATGTAGAGACAGAAACTGGTAGAAGGCCTATTGAAATTTTTATTAATTCTAAAGATTTAAATAGAGCACCAGAATATGTTGTATTAACACGTTTAATTTCTGCAATTTTTAGAAGAGCAACTGATCCAATGTTTATATTAGAAGAATTACATGGAATACATGACCCAAATGGAGGTTCGTTTAAAGAAGGTAGATATTATCATTCTTTTTATGCAGAAGTGGCTGAAACAATCGAACGGTTTTTTTATGATGTTGGAATTATTTCTAAAGAAGATGTTAAACAAGATAAAGAGCAGTTAAACCAAGTTCCAAACGAAGAGATGCCTGAATTAGTTGAAAAAGTAGAAGTAAAATCTACAAATGATGAAAGTATGAATATGGAATTTAGAATATGTCCTTCATGCAGTGGTAAATCTTTAAAAACTGAAAATGGGTGTGATTCTTGCATGGAATGTGGTTATAGTAAATGTGATAAATAATTATTTAAATTTTAAGTTTTAATGAAATACTCAAGCCTCAAATTTTAATTTGAGGTTTTTTTTAATATTTAATAAATCTATTGGTACAATCAATCAATTGACTTTGGATATCTTTTTCAAGCATAGAATGACCCGCCTTATCAATAATATAGAATTCAAAATGATTGAGTTTTTTATGTAAATCCCAGGCTGATTTCATTGGGCAGACCACATCATATCTGCCTTGAATGATTGCTCCTGGAATATTTTTTATTTTATTTATATTTTCTAAAATCCAATTATCATTTTTAAAAAATGCATTATTTATAAAATAATGACATTCAATTCTTGCAAATGCTTCTGCAACTTTAGGATCGTCAAAATGGTGTAATGATTTTTTTTCTTGTACAAGCTTGCTTGTGCTTGCCTCCCATTTTGACCAAGCTGTAGCAGCTTTTATTCTTGTAGATTTATTTTTTGATGTTAGTCTTTTATAGTATGCTTTGACAAAATTATTTTGTTCCATTTTTGGAATTACACTTTTATAATTTTCCCATTCATCAGGATAAATCATATCACATCCTTTTTGATAGAACCATTCTATTTCAAATTTTCTTAATAAGAAAACACCACGTAGAATTAATGCTTTACATTTTTTTGGATGTAAGATTGCATAAGACAAACTTAATGTTGATCCCCAACTTCCTCCGAAAACAACCCATTTTTTTATTTTTAAATAATTTCTAATTAATTCGATATCATTTACTAATTCCCAAGTTGTATTTTCTCTTAATTCTGCGTGTGGTAAACTTTTTCCACAGCCTCTTTGATCAAATATTATTATACGCCATTTTTTTGGATTAAAATATTGCCTATAAATAGGTTCAATTCCACCACCAGGTCCTCCATGTAGAAAAATTATAGGCTTACCATTTGGATTGCCTGATTCTTCAACATATATTGTATGAAGGTTGGATACTTTTAAGTAAAAATTATTATAGGGGTTGATTTTTGGGTATAGTTTATTTTTCATTAAATATCTCTTGTAAGCTGTTATAAGTTAATTTTTTATTCTGAAATCTTATTGCACGTAAAGCTGCATATGCTCCAGCTAGAGTTGTAATAACTGGAATTTTATATTCTATTGCTGATTTTCCAATTTTGTATTCATCATATCTAGATTGTTCACCTAATGGTGTATTGATAATTAAGTTTATTTCATTATTTTTTATTGCATCTACAATGTGTGGTCTTCCTTCTCCTACTTTAAATATTGTTTTTGATTCAATGCCATTATCATTTAATAATTTAGATGTACCGATTGTTGCAATAATATGAAAATCAATCTCAGTAAAATCTCGAGCAATTTTTATAATTTCATTTTTATCATTTTCATTTACAGATATAAATATATTCCCCTTTTTAGGCAATTTATTTCCAGCGCCTATTTCTGCTTTTGCATATGCAGATCCAAGATGTTTATCAAATCCAATTACTTCACCTGTAGATTTCATTTCTGGAGATAAAAATATTTTTTGATCTGGAAATTTGTTAAATGGGAAAACAGGTTTTTTTACAGCAATTAAATTTGTTTTTTTGTAATTTAAATTTAATGATTTTATTTTTTTACCTGCAGCTATCTGACTTGCATATTTTGCATAGGGGATATTTTTTACCTTACTTATAAATGGAATGGTCCTGCTAGCTCTTGGATTTACTTCTAAAACATAAATTTTTCCATTTTTCATAGCAAATTGAATATTTATAAGGCCATGAATATTTAATTCAATGGCTAACAATTTTGTATAATTAATAATGATTTTGCGTTCCTTTTTAGGTAAAAAGTAAGCAGGATATACGCAAGATGAATCTCCTGAGTGTATCCCCGCTTCTTCAATATGCTGCATAATTCCTGCGATTTCAACATCATTACCATCACTAATTGCATCAACATCAAATTCATATGCATTTTCTAAAAATGCATCTATAAGAATTGGATGATCCCCCGAAACCAAGGCTGCTTTCCCAACATAATTTTTTAATCCATCTTCATTATAAACAATTTCCATTCCTCTTCCACCAAGTACGTATGAGGGTCTTACAAGTACTGGATAATTAATTTTATTTGCAACAACTATTGCCTCATTAATTGAAAATGCTGTCCCAAAATTTGGAGCTGGTATATTTAATTTTTTTAAAATTTTCCCAAACTTTTTTCTATTTTCTGCAAGATCGATTGATTTTGGATGTGTCCCCAAAATATTAACTTTAGATTTTAATAATTGAGTTGCAATATTTAATGGTGTTTGTCCACCAAATTGTATAACAACACCTTTTGGTTTTTCTAAATCAATAATATTCATTACATCTTCATATGTTAAAGGCTCAAAGTATAATTTATCTGCTGTATCAAAATCTGTAGAAACTGTTTCTGGGTTACAGTTAATCATGATTGTTTTATAACCCATTTCTTTTAAACCATATACTGCCTGTACACAACAATAATCAAACTCAATACCTTGTCCAATTCTATTTGGGCCACCCCCTAATATGATTACTGATTCAGTTTCAAATTTTTTAATTTCATTATTTAATTCATATGTAGAATAGCAATAAGGTGTTTGTGCCTTAAATTCACCAGCACAGGTATCTACCATTTTATAGGTTGGTAAAATATTTTTTTTGATTCTTTTTTTACGTATTTCTAATTCTTCTTTTTTTAATGATTTTGCAATTTGTCTATCTGAAAACCCTTCTTTTTTTAGTGATAAAAGATTATTTTTAAAAAGCTTATTATCAATATTAATATCTGTTAATATTTTTAATTGATATAAAAACCAGGGATCAATTTTTGTTTGTTCATATAGCTTATCGATAGAATAATTTTCTTTTAATGCTTGCCAAACTTTTAATAATCTAAAAGCAGTAGGGAAACTTATTTTTTTTATATCTAAAGAACGATAATCTGTTTTTTTAGGTTCGAATCCATCCAATCCAACTTCAAGTGACCGAAATGCTTTTTGTATAGATTCTCTGAAAGTTCTTCCAATAGCCATAACTTCGCCAACTGATTGCATCTGGACTCCCAATATACCATCAGAGGTGGGAAATTTTTCAAAATCAAATCTTGGGATTTTTATTACTACGTAGTCAATTGAAGGTTCGAAGGATGCCAAAGTTTGCCCTGTTATATCATTTTCTATTTCATCTAATGTAAGTCCAATAGATAGTTTAGCTGCAACTTTAGCAATAGGGAATCCTGTCGCTTTTGATGCTAAGGCTGATGAACGACTAACCCTTGGATTCATTTCAATGATTATTGTACGTCCATTTTCTGGATTTACAGCAAATTGAACATTTGAACCGCCTGTATCAACTCCAATTGTTCTTAAGCATAAGATTGACCAATTTCTCATTTGTTGATATTCTTTATCAGTTAATGTTTGAATAGGTGCAACCGTAATACTATCACCAGTATGTACTCCCATTGGATCAATATTTTCTATGCTACATACAATAATAGCATTATTATTTAAATCTCTAACCACTTCCATTTCAAATTCTTTCCAACCAAGAAGCGATTCTTCTATTAAGACCTCATGTATAGGACTTGCTCGTAATCCTAATTCAGTTTGCTTAGAAAATTCTTCAATATTATAAGCTGTTGACCCTCCTGTTCCACCCATTGTAAATGATGGTCTAATGATGACAGGAAATCCAATATCTTTGATTAATTTAAAGGCATCATCTTTAGTTTTAACAAATCCTCCTTTAGCTGTAGGAATATTAACACCTGCCATTGATTTTTTAAATTTCTCTCTATTTTCTGCAGTTTCAATCGATTGAATATTTGCACCAATTAATTTTATTTTATATTTTTTTAATATTCCTTTTTGATCAAGCTGCATTGCCATATCTAAGGCAGTTTGACCTCCAACGGTTGGTAAAATTGCATCTGGTTTTTCTTTTATAATAATTTGTTCTACTGTATTTATTTCTATTGGTTCTAAGTATGTTGAATCTGCAATGTTTTTATCTGTCATAATAGTCGCAGGATTAGAATTAATAAGAATAACTCTATACCCTTCTTCTCTTAGTGCCTGACATGCCTGAGTTCCAGAATAATCAAACTCACATGCTTGACCAATAATAATTGGCCCAGCGCCTATAATTAATATAGAATTTATATCATCTCTTTTTGGCATAAGATTGTTTTATAAGTGTTATAAATTGTTCAAATAAGTATCGTGAATCATGAGGTCCCGGACTAGATTCTGGATGATATTGAACACTAAATGCAGGATAATTATTTGATTGAATGCCTTCAATTGTTTTATCATTTAAGCTAGTATGAGTTATAGTAACATTATTTGGGATTTGATTATTAATACTAAAACCATGATTTTGGCTTGTAATTTCTACTGTATTATTTACAATATTTTTTACAGGATGATTGCAACCGCGATGACCAAACTTTAACTTATATGTTTTCGCACCCAATGCTAAAGATAAGATTTGATGGCCTAAGCATATCCCGAAAATAGGCAGTTTTTTTTCTAAAAAAAATTTAACCATATCAATAGCATATGTAACTGCTGCAGGATCACCAGGCCCATTTGATAAAAATAGTCCATCTGGTTTAAACTTTAAAATTTCATCTTTAGATGTGTTTGCAGGAAAAACTTTAATGGAGCAATTGTGTGATTCAAGTAATCTTAGTATGTTATGTTTGATTCCAAAATCAATCGCTGCGATTTTATATTTATTATTTTTATTATTCCACCAGTAAGATTTATTACAAGATACAATTTTTGCTAAATCAAGACCTTCCATTTGAGGATGTTTTTTTAATTTATTTTTTAATTTTAAATCGTTCAATTCTTTGCTTGAAATAATACCATTCATAGCACCTTCATCACGAATTATTTTTGTTAAATAGCGCGTATCAATTCCCTGTATCCCTACAATTTTATTTTTCTTTAAATAATTATTAAGTGTATCTTCTGATTTATAATTTGAAGGCATATCACATGCCTCTCTTACAATAAATCCTGATGCATAAATTTGTTTACTTTCAGTATTTTCATTATTAGTCCCGTAATTGCCAATATGTGGATAGGTCATTGTAATTAATTGTTGGCAGTAAGAAGGATCTGTTAAAATTTCTTGGTAACCAGTCATCCCTGTATTAAAACAGACTTCTCCCAAAGACTCTCCTTTAAACCCAAGTGAAAAACCATTAAATATTTTTCCATTTGACAATATTAATTTGGCAGGATTTTTATTCATTTATTTATAAAAAAAAAGCTCCCTCAGGAGCTTTGAATTTGTATAATATCTGTTTATTAGCATCTTTTAAATTAAGACTAAATAACAATTATTTAAAATGGATTTTTATCTATTTCTATATTTATCAATTAATGTGATTTTTTCAACAAGTCCAGCAAAATTTCCATTATAAATATTATCTGCTAACCACTTTTTTTCTTCTTCTAATTTATTTTCAGGAATTATCTTAGACCATTCTTTTGTATCACCATTAAATCCATATCTTTTAGATTTAATAATATCTACTAGTTCTTTTTTATAATTAAACTTAACGAGCATTCTAAATTGAGGGGTTCTAGCATTTTGAATTAGCTCATTCAGAGGTTTATCTGTTTCATAATGAGGATGAACAAGTAAGTGAATCATAGCATCGACATCATACATTGCTCTATGCGAGTTGTAATAATAACCATGCCAGTAAGCTAATAGTTCTAATTTTGAATTAGTAAATCCACGATTAATCCAATTAATATCATTGATGGAGCATGCCCAAACTTTATTTTTTGATTCATCTAGTTTTCTATCTAAAAATGCACGATCAAAGCTTGCATTGTGAGCAACACATAATTGAGAAAGATTAAGAATTTCAATAACCTTATTCCAATTTATTTGGTGATCTTTAACCATGTCATCTGTTATATTATTAACAAGTGATGCTTCTTCTGGAATTGGAAATCCAGGATCTTGAAAAGATTCATATTCAGCAATTGCTTGTAGTCCTTCGCCTGTATTTTTGTCAATTTTTATAACTTTCATTGCAATCTCTATAATCTCATCATTTTTTTTATGGGTACCTGTAGTTTCTAAATCGATAAAACAAATATGAATAAAATTAGAGTCTTTCGTATTTTTACTAATTTCAATATCTGAATCAACTTTAAGATCATTTCCATTATATTTATATAATGTTATTGCTTGTTTATTTTCACTTAGTTCTTTTAAAAATGACATAAATATTTTATTCCTTTAATGGTTATTCATTCTTTTAATATTATTTAATAGATATGGAGTGACATAGCCCCTGCAATCATAATCTGTAATATGAACAATCATTTGATTTTTAATTTTTAAATTATAATAATTTTCTAAAATATATCGATACATTGATAGTTGCAATGAGTAATGATTAAAGTTGCAATCTTCTAAATCTCTTGTTGCATCTTTATTTCCTGTTTTATGCCTAAAGGCTGAGGTGTCAATCTTCCTTGATGTTTTCCAATCAACGATTGTATACTCATCTGTTTTTTTATCATGCAATAATAGATCTATAGAGCCAGCAAGTTTTAGTTCTTTACTATAAATAATTTTTTCTGATAATAAATTAAAATCAGATTGCATTTTATAGCCATTTAACCAATTAACTGCTCGCAGTGATTTTCTGTCTTCTGGCTTTGTTTTATCATTAATATAATTTTCAATTTCTTCATGAACATAGGTTCCATAATCAGCTCTTTTTCTCCATTCAGCTAGGAGTTCTTCAGCAGTCATATGTTTATATTTTGGATGAGTACTAGTTAATTTTTTTGCAACAAAATCAGCATCAAATTCTTCAAAAAATTGTCCTACAAATGTGGTAACGCTTGTAAATTGAAAATCCATATCATCTTCTAATCTGTAGATATGATCTTCTTTTTCTAAATATATATTATTTTTTACAATGTCATTCATAAGAGTAATTTAAAATTAGTAATTATATTTATAATATAATACAACGTTGTTGATTAAAATTTTGATAACTCATCAACTAAATTTGTATATAAATAATTAATATTATCATTGTCAGAAATTCTATAAACCTTTTTGATTTTACTATTTTCAACCATGAGTTTTCCATCTAAATGATCTAATTCATGTTGAAATAATCTTGATAAAAATCCTTTTAGTGTTTTTTTATTTTTTTTACCATCTATATCATAATAGCGAACTTTAATTTTGTCATATCTCTCTGCAATAAGACGAACCTCAGGTATGCTTAAGCACCCTTCTTCTTCTTCTTGTATTGATTTTTTATATGTTTGATCTATTTGAGGATTAATATAAAACTCATAGTTATCTGCATTTGGATTTCCTGATTCTTTTTTTTGTTCTTTTGGTTGCTCTTTTCTCAATTCTTTATATTGTTCTTCAGTATCTGGTTCATCTTCTTTCATTCCAATAAAGATTCTTTTATCATATCCAATTTGATTGGCAGCAATACCAGCGCATGGTACTTTTTTATAAGTATCTAATAAATCAGTTAGTATATTTCTATTGGCATCATTGATAGGCAGGTGAATTTCTTTTGTTTTTTGTTTCAAAAATTGAATATTTTTTTCAATAATATTTTTTCCATCCCAAACTTCTACTAATTTTTTTACAGCCATAGTCTTAAATTATATT
>MDSW01182428.1_pt1 | contig 18629 bp, 38 predicted proteins | sample 811171 | NCBI WGS metagenome assembly MDSW01 (sample SAMN05326641, study PRJNA326480) | marine metagenome | isolation source: seawater | place: Atlantic Ocean: North West | collected 2012 | reverse complement strand
TTAATGATAACATTGCATCATTATTCGCATCTAAATTATTCTTAGAACAAATTTCCAAATACTTTTCTTCTACTTGTTCAACGCTCATTTCCAAGACCTGTGCGGCCTTACTTATTTCCATACTTACTTTTTCATTCATCTTTTCTAACCCCCGTATTTTCACGGTGGAATCTAAAACCAAAATCTTCTAACGAAGTTTGCACATATATAAAATCTAATAAACTTGTTTGTTTCATTTTTCTTCACCTTTCTTAATATTATCCCAATGTTTCTGTTCATAGTATAATTCAATAATTCCCTCGACTGTTAAACATAAACCTGCTAACGCCCAAAAGAAATCTGAATCTATATTTGTAATACCAAATACATTCAACAAAGGAAATACAGTTAATAGCAACCCTGTTACGACTATCCATTCATAGCGCATTATTGCTTTCTTAAAATCGTGGCGGTCAATAACGCCATCATTATTAAAATCTAATATCTTCATATCACATCATCTGTCCTATCATCCATGAAGCCAATAATTTAGGAGTCATGTTTTTACTTCGCCATTCTGTTTCTCCTATTACTCTTAAATATTTAAATTTTTGAGCAGGAGGTAATTCTCTTTTGATTACTTCATCATGTAAAGATATACAAATTGTTTTTACATCAACCGATTTGTATAACATATCGTGCATCTTAGATAAGGCCATATCAAAATTATTATTTAGAACACAATCAAACAGTTCACTGTAAGGTTTGTTCATTTTTTCTATTTGTATATTTAGGGGAGTATCACTATGAATGGATGCTTGTAATTGCGTGATTCCCTTTCTAACATCACCATCCAATGTTCTAATAAACCTTCTCAATTCATCTTCGTCTATTTTATCAGAAAGGTTTTCAGAAGTGAGTATTCTTTCAAATACATAATATATTTGGTCTTCGGATAACCTTTCAAACCCATATATAGCACATCTTGATTGAATTGGATAATTAATCTTATGCCTATGATTAGAAGTAATAATGAACCTAACATTATCAGAATACCTCTCCATTAATCTTTTCAATGCATTTTGGGCATCTGTAGTCATTCCATCCATTTCATCTAATAATATAATTTTATGTGGTATATCACCAATTTTCATTGAAGAAGCAATATCTTTAATTTTAGTTCTAACGACTTCTAAACGTCTATCATCAGAAGCATTAATTTCAAAGAAATTATTTTCTTTGTTTTCTTCTAATATAAAATTAGCCAACGCATTTGCCGCCGCAGTTTTTCCAATACCTGCAGGGCCATATAACAATAAATTAGGCATATTGTTTTTCCAAGCCCTAGCATCCGATACAAATTTACTTTGACCCACTAAATCTATCAAACTTTGTGGTCTATATTTTTCTGTCCATAACATTTTTATTCCTCATATATAATCATTTAATGTAGTTGCTTTGGTTTTAATAGTGGTCTTTTTCTTAGGTTTTTTCTTTTCACCTAATTTCAGCAACCTCGATTCACTATTATTAATTTTAGTTTGCACATATTTTTTAAAATCTTCATTCTCTACTAACTGTTCTAACAAATACAATTCATCTGATTTAAGACCTATTCTTTTGCAAAGCGATGTTCTTTTATCATATTGTCTTCTGCTAGGTATTTGCACCTTTCTTGAATATGAACCATCATGTGAATATGCTAATAACTCATAAAAATAATCTTGACTCCATCTTCTCTTTACCTTAGCATCAAGATATGCTATTTTAGATGGATGAACATTTAATGCTAACCATGAAAGAAATTGCTCATCATAGGGCTTATTTAATTTAAGCCTTTCAGCAACAACCTCTCTATTTTTATTTTTAATAAAGTCATGTATTAAATCAAATATAGACATATTAGTATCAATAGGCGGTTCACTATTTTTAGTGTAATCTGAAAAAGTTTCATTCTGTGCCTTTAACAATCTAAATTTACACAACTTAGATATCTTCTTTGGAATATCTTTTTTATTAAAAGAAGTCATTACAACCTGCCCACGATAATTTATAATCGCATCATAAATTAAATCTGTGTTTGCTTTGTAATGTAGTTCTTCTATTAGTATGCCTCTATCCTGAGGAATACTAAAGATAAATTCTATGTCGTATTCATTTGCATATCTTTGTATAGGATTGTTTAGCAATTCTAATGCTTCTTTTTTAGCCGCTAAACTATCTTTACAAACAATTATTATTGGTCTATTAATATTTAAATTTAACATTATCTAACGCCCATTATTTCTTTATAATCGCATTTACAACTAGGACAATCTACTTCAATAAAGAAGACCTTTGAGCCATTCGGTTCAACAGAAATATTTGTTGAATAAATGATGTGTCTAAAATTACACTCTTTACAACCGTCTTCAATCGCCTTTCGAGTTTCGTTTTCTAAAAAAATTAAATCTTCTTCATTAAGATTATCCGGTATCATATAACTCCCTTCAATTCCATAATTCGTTCTAATCCTTCTAATGTGTGTTGTTCTCCACCATCAATAAGTTTAACTATTTCTTTGAAAGAAACCCAAACTCCTTTACAGTCTGGTAAATCAGGAATTAATTCACATAACAACCAAAGGTTCACAATACTACTTATTGTTAATATTGGTCTTGGTCTACTACCGTGTTCTTTTTCTTTATATTTTGATTTGATAGAATGTTGCGCTAATGTTCTTTGGACACCCAAAAGAAAATCCTCACAACCTCTTATGTTTACTCGTATTCTAACTCTATATCCAATATTAGTATGTTGGCTTCTAGAAATATGCACTTCTGGTTTTGCTACTGATAGCAAGATTCCTTCTAATTGACTTTTATTAAACATTACTTTTCACAACCGTTGTTTCTATTAATTCTGCTTTAAATCTAAGTGCAGTACTTATGCCCTCTAACATCCATTCTCCAATTTCTTCTATTTTATCTATAGATTCAGGGCCGAGTATAAATATCTGAAATTTATAACCTCTTTCTATATCATATGCTTTAGCAGTTTCATAACCAATACTTGTTAATCTTATTTCATAATCACCATCAACAAGGTCTAAACCAAATGATAAAATATCTATATCATCTTCTTCTATATTAGGCCCATATATAAGAATAGTTATTACTCCAACCTTTCCATTATATGCAAGTAATTCATTTAAAGACCGTTCATTCATTATTTTCCCTCAAATACTGTTTGTAATCTTTAGCCCATTCTCTATTACTTTCCCAATAACCATATTGATTACCTAAATCTCTATTAGGAGGCCAATGGGCCGCAGTTATTTTATCATCTCCTCTTTCAAGAGCATTACAGTCAGCCGCAGATGCCGCACTTCTAACTATATCTTCAAGCCATTCAGCCACAAAATAAGCCAAATCGTGTGAAAGAGATAAATCGGTTTCATCTTTTATTATCTTTAAGAAATGAAAACGTGTCATACGCTTTCTACTGAACTTTGGTTTTTCGGGAACTATATATTCTCCTTTTTCGTCAAAATAGGGGGCATATTTTGCCTCCATTTTTTTGTATCTACCCCTTCTCTCGCCGCTAATGCTCTTAAAATAGGCCATCCCATTCACTACTTTTTCACAAACATAACCCAAATCATCAATCATAGTCATATTGCCTTCTTGTATCATATTACATCATCTCCTTAACCGTATCAAGAGTATCACTTTCTGCTGCAGATTTATCGGGTCTTAGTTTCATACATCTTGGAAAGCGTAATCCAATATTACCTTCACTATCGTTAGTGATAAAATCACAAGATACTTCAATAACTATTCTAGGTAAGAATGAATAAGTTTCTGATTTAGCATCATAAGACTCTATTATTTTTCTAAGTTCAGAAGTTAAATAAGATAAATCAGAATCAGAAAAACCTGTTCCTACAGAACCAACATTTACAAAATCAGAATTATCCTTAACAGATATACCAAAAGTACCAAAGACATTTGCTCTTTTACCTTCACCATATTTAGCAGAAGTAATTGTTACATCTAATGATACTCTAGGTGGTTTATACTTTAACCATGCTTTACTTCTTTTTGAAGGTTCATATCTAGCGTTAGCATCTTTAATCATAATACCTTCAAATCCTTCATTAATAGCAATATTGTATGCCGCTTCAATAGAAGTATCTTGGAAAATCATTGCTTGATATTTTTCAGGTATAACCGTATTGAGAACTTCTATTCTATCAGATAAATTTCTATGAAGTAATGATACCCCATCAGATGAAAGTATATCAAACACTGCTAGTTTTACAGGGCATTCTTGAACCGCCTCTTGAACATTCTTTTTATGAACTCTTTTAGCCATTAATTTATGTTCAGCAGGAGAACCATCTCCATTTACAGGATATATTTCAGTATCAATAATAAAATTGTTATCCCATTCAGATACTATATCAACAATATCGGGGAACTTTTCTGTTACTAATACACCTTTTCTATTGAAGATTAAAACAGAAGTAGAGTTCGTTTGTGTTATCCACGATTTATGAATCTGATATCTATTACCGTCATACTTAATATCAATAATAGACTTCTTATGTTTTTCTTGACCTTTACGTGCTTTCGCTAACATTGGTTTTACAAAACTCCCATGTGTTAAATCTGTTGGCGGTACATTATTAGTCATTAAATACTCACATATTTTTGGTGTAGTATTGAAATACGACCACCACTTAATTTCTGAATATTTTTTATTAAAATGGTGTGCTACCGCTTTTTTCGGAACATTATCATTTACTCCATTTCTAGGTGTTCTCAACCAATATCTAATAAACCACTTCTTTTCTCTAGCACTGAGATTAGAGAAAATTTCTGAAAACGTATTAAATGCATTATTATTTATACTACTACAATTCATATTGAAAAACGATATGATTTGTCTTAAACTATAATCTGAATCTTGTTCATTACTTTCATCAATTTCATAAACCGCTTCACCTATATCTCCCCACATTTTAATATAAGTGTCTAATTCATCTTCAAATATTCCAAATGCCTTTGATATCCAAACCTTCGCTCTTTTATTACCTATATTATTAACAGGATAATCCATGCATAATAGTTTTAATAAATCAACCTTATCTAAATTATTCATGGCCCTTGAAATATGCACCGTATTATTTGTTGGAGTATTTTGTTCTAATACTTCACATAACCTAGCAAATTGACTAAACCCCATCGTTATCTCCCCTAAATAATAAAACATTTGTTATTGCCGCATTTACATTATTTGTTGTTATCTTTCTATCTCCTGAAGATTCAAATGCTAACACTATTTCTTCACATAAATTTTCTAAAACACTTTCCATAACTTCGGACATTTTAATATATACATCAGGAGAAATATAAGTATTAACTGCCGCTTTTTCTTTTAATTTAATTTTCATCAGATTTTTGCTCATCTTCATTTACATCACCTATTGTTTTTTGTAAGGCTCTCAATAATAGCCTTGCCTCTTTCATATTACACCTTAGCCCCTTTCGGGTTGGGTTATTATTATTATACCATCTTAAATCTATTATATCAATATTCCAATATCTTCCACTTCTAACTAGAAGTTCATCAGATTCATTTCTTGCGATTCTTGCAATAATTTTTTCATTATCCATTATTTTCCATCCATTCTTTTAAATTAGACAAAGTATAGAAATACATAGGTGGTTCTAATACATCTACTCTATTGGCTATCCATATAGCCCCACCTAAACTACTAACTTGTACTATTTCCCAAGTACCATATGTTGTTTGATACACTTCTTTAGTATTAACCTTTGGCACTAAACCATACATTCTAGTTAATTCAGAAGAAACATCTTCCATATTATCAGAAATATATTTAATGATATGTGCTCTTTGAATCGGTATTTTAGCATCTACTGTTATTTCTAATTTACCTTCAAAGGAACAGGCTAAACAACCATTTCCCCTTTTACCTTCTTCTCTTGCACAAACAGGGCAAGGTATTTCTGCAGGTAATGGGGCAGGAAATAATACATTTAGGGGTTTATCCATTAACACTCCTTACCTGTCCATAACTTATATTGAATAGTATAATCAATAGTAATATCATAATCAAAGTCAGACACATACATATTAACTAATCCTATGTTTGGAGCAAATCCTGAACTAAATGTAACAATACTCGTATCAGTAAATGTATAATTTACTGTTTCATTTGATGTTGAATTGACGGGAACTGATACTGTGTAATTAACAGTATGCTCTTGATATAATTCACCACTTACGTCAAATGTAAGATTATTAAATATAACACTGTTGTTCACTACTTCAAAACTTAAATGAGTAGCAGTGTAGTCATAACTAACTAACTCCAACCATTTACTAGAATTACCTAATTCAATAGGATTATACGTTTCATTTTCTAAAATAATTATTTGGCCCGTTTCAGTCATAACTTCGGGGTCATTACAATCATTAAATATATCTGTAGGTGATGGTATGCTTTCAGTGCATCCGGCTACCATACTAACTGCAATTAATAATACTAAAATTCTTTTATTCATTCAATCTACTCCTTTTCTAATTCAGATATATGTGTTCCATCACCTTGTATTTCGCCCAAAGCATCTAACATGGTTGAATACACATCTGATAATTCTTCATCGTCTAATTTTCTTGGGTCTTCTGTAAATAATTTACCATATAACTCATAAAAATCATTATCAAACAATAATGTTGAAAACGACATTACAGGCCCAAATGCAAATCCTGATGTATTACAGTGCAAAACAAAAATACGATTTCCGTATGAGTCATCACTTACTAAAACTCTCCAACCCATATTATTCACCTTGATAAACTAATGTATAATCTTCTACTCTATTAACCATATAGAAACTGTCCATCGTTGGGTCGTCTTCAAAGTTTGCCTTAAAGTATTCGTAATTACCTATTACTACTGCCTCTTTCATTCTGTGTCGCCAGATTCTAGCGGTTTTTACATCTGTTGATGAAAAATATGCTTTACCAAAAGGATGGGTATGAATCCAACACTTTAACGGAAATTTAATTTTAACGGCAGATTCATATAAAACATCTTCTTGACCGTCAAACGATACAAAACTAGGACTACCTACAGTAATAAATAGACTATCATTTGCATCTATCAATACCTGTATTTCTCTCGCCTTATCAAAGGCAAAGTGCGACATTTCAAATATTATATCATAAAACGTATATTCACCTATACTCCCCTCTCTATAATCTGTAAATGCCTTTCCTATTATATCTTTCCAATTTTCTTTATCTACTACTAAATCATCAAACATTAAATCATCCCCAACTAATAAAACCTGTATATGTAAGGTATGTAGTGCAAGCAACAACCATACCCAAAACAATCATAATCTTTGTTCTATCAATACTTTTATCTCCTAAAGAAGTTTCTACAATAAATTCTTCTTCATTTGATTGTTCTGTTATTTCTTCAACAACAATTTCTTCATCATTAAAATCACCAAATGGGGCTTTGTACATATGCCTCCACTTGGCCCTTACTGACCTCACACTTCTATCTTCATAACCTGCTTCAATTAAAGAAGCAGATGTTTCTTCGATAGTTAAGCCGTTCTTTGCGGCTACATTCATTATTTCTACTTGTTCGTCTGTCCAATTAACCATTTTATCACCTATACGTTAATAATTATTTTATCCTGTACTTCTTCACCATTGAACCACCTATGAATCCACTGTGAAGCAATACCTGCAATTGCTATATTAGTAAACTGTAAATCAGCAGGATTTCTGCTAATATTATAATCATCGCTTTGGCATGAAAATGAACCTTCTGGCCCACTATTAAATACATCAGAATATTTTGAGTCTGCTAAATAACTAATTAGCGCACCATTTCTACCTTGTGCTCTTAAGTCCAACCATTTATTTTTACAGTCTTCGCCAAAACCTTCACGATATAATAACCTTCTAACATCTAAATTATCAGCACAACAGATTACTAAATCATAGCCCTCTAATTGTTCCTTAACTAGAATTTTAAAGGGATGTTTTAAGTGTGCGGAACTTTGCATCACTTTAAAATTACCCACATCAGAATCATTATAATTTTGATATGTTAAATTCTTTTTTTCTACCTTATCGGGGTCGCTCGCCGTTATATAATACATACCTGATTTATTCAGAAATTGCACCAAAAAACTTCCGATACCACCTACACCTATTATCAATATTTTTCGCATTCACAATCATCTCCTTTACAACCTCTAATACCTGTTAGCAAAGTAAGTAAATGTTTTATATCATAATCTGGATATTTTTCCAAATCTTCATTTACTATTGCTATTTTCATTATTTCATCATCAATTTCTTTATCCATATCTTACACCTGCTATAAATTCATTTACATTCAAATCTTTTAGTTTATTTTTATTAACATTAAAAATATTAAAAAATGTTTTACTGTGTGTTCTCAATGTTACAGTCGAACAATTAAACACATTTGCAATTTCTCCTTGAGTAAATTCTGATTTGGAAGTTTTAGTTCTAAGAAGACAAAGCATCCAAATGCACACCGCCATATGTGAAGGAATAAATGTAATATTTCTTTCTTCTAAATAGCGGCTAATATACAAAACTAATTCTTTACATTCCATTAAGAATACCTGTTGTTCTTTTCTATCCTTTATTTTTCTAGGGTATGTAACTAACAATTTAGAAACACCCGATTCTACCCAAGAAGTCAAATTTTCTTGATGTAAAATTTGCGGTTTTTCCATAATCGAGGCAATTTTTCTTGCACATTTAGAAACATTATACGGGTTCACTTCATTATTTTTTGAAAGAGTCTTTACAGAAACGGGTATTCCCATCTCTCTTAATGCACATATTACAATACCTACTGCTCTAACTCTAATCGTAAAAGCCGTGATTTTTTTATCAGCAAAGATTTTTTTGTACAAATATTCCACTCTATCCTGTAAAGAATGATTAGGCAAATACGGTGAAAGCACCATATTACATTCAATCATACCCGTTGGTAAAATCGTTGATTCTTTACCCGCACTATGAAATTTCTCAGTTCTTTTTAACCTTCTAGTTAATTTATCGGTGGAATCACCGACAAGAGAACCGAGTTTTTTATCTATATTTCTCTCAGTATTGAAAGAAGGTCTTTCTTCAAAGATTTGAGATACAATAACATATCCACAATCATTACAGAAATATTCTCCAATACCAATGTCGAATTTACTATTATTTGATTTACAATTATCACACTTCATCTTCTTCTCCGTCTGTATGTTTTTCTACGAAAAACCTTTCAAAGATATCCCAATCAAAAGAACTAGGCTTGATTATATCTAAATTATTCAATATCTTGCTAGGCATATATTTCTTAATTGTATAAACTCTATCTAACATCAGTTTATCGTTTAATAGTGCTAATGCTCTAGCGGCGAATTGGTCGCCTGTGCTAGAATTAGTATGAATATTATCAATGCAGATTGGGCCTCTAAAATCACCATCTAATACTTGTGTACTAAAACCCAATTCACCTATCATAGAAATATCTATCACCCGTTCTCTTTGTTCTTCATCCATTAGAGATTTTTTAATAAAAACATAGGTGCTAACCTTTTGAATATTTGACCTTCTTTGATTTTCCTTATTTTCGTGAATAACCCAATCACATATTTTGCCCCTAACTAACATAATTGTATGCTTGGAGTTATTTAGAATTTTTATTCTATCAGGATATTTCACAGTTAAAGATTGCATTAATTCTTTAGCCCTATTTTCTACAATATCTTGAGTCCTGTTTTGCTTAAGAAAATTAATCATTAGTTTAAGTTGAGAATCTGTCGGTTCTTCACCCATTAAATTAATCCATAGTTTACGAGGAGAAATATATCTCCATCTTTTTGACCTTCTTTTATTATGATGAAAAGTATTCACAAAGGTGTCTAAATCATCTAATTTAATTTTAGCCCATACACCATCTGATATTTCCATTGCGGCAGTATCGTGGTCTATAAGATTAACATTTAATCTAACATTAATTTTATTTCTATATTTACTATCCATGAAATGAAACGGTGCTCTATTCTCTAACACATAATTTACATTTTCTGGCCTATTTAATAATTTAAAGGCATATGCAGTTAATTCTTCTACTGAATCAACATACAGTGATTTATATAATATCCTTGATAGAGTATTCATAAGATTTTTCTTAGTTATTCTATGCCCTAATAATATATAAAATGGCTTTTTTCTTTCTAAGATTAGAATCATTTTATTTTCATGTTCTTCTACATTATTAAGACTAGTATCTTTTAGACCTACATTAATTCTTAACACATATTTAATATTACCATGTGCGTTTCTTGTATGATATATTCCTAAACACTTACCTATACAAATTGATATATTTTTAATAACAGGGTCATCTTTATCTCCATGAATACGCTCTAATGATTCTGAAAAGTTATTAACATAAGGTGTTTCTCTTCTCATATGATATAATCTTTTATTCGCAGTAAGCACAAAAGAAGCAAATTGTTTTGTTTTCAAATCTGACGCTTGAGGAATTTGTACTCTACATAAATATGTAAATTCTTCATCATTCACCTTTACAACTCCATACATCTTCTAATAACTTATTTTCATGTAAAAAGGCAATAATTTGAACCTTCTTCAACCTTTCAAAGTTTCTCCAAGAAATAATTCTCTTATTTACTTTGGGTCTTCTGTATTTAGGCTTAGTTCCTTTTATACCTTGTTTAGAACCAAATAATTCATTCTTTCTTAGATATGCTTTATACAATAATATAATTTCACTTTTATTCATTTTATTAAAATTTTCAATCATTTAAATCAACCTCTATTAATTCAATATCTTTTACATTTCTAAGGAACAACCTTTTCAATGTAGATAAAGTTATAAATTTAAGTTCCATTCTCTTAAAAGAAGGATTATAAAAATACTTCCAATAGATATAACTATTCTTAAATTTAGTAGCCTGTGTTTTATTCTTAGCACTGACCTTTTCTATTTTTCTAGACATTTCTATTAATTGTTCTTCAGTAAAATCTGCATAAAATGTGTCTAATTTTTCAACAAAGGTTGGTGTTTGAATTAACCAATAATAATGTTTATTGTTTTCTTTCATAACCTTTTGTTCATCTACAGAATACATTTTAACTTCTGCATCACATTTACTACAAATCATTTTTCCAAAATCTATTTTCATTTCCGTGTTTCCACATTTACATTTCCAATTCATCTTTATTCACCTTTTTATACATCTCCCAATCATACATATCCTGTATCATTGCGAGAAACTTTTTATCATCATACGCCTCTTTGTTCATAAAACAATGAGAAAACCAATAATGCCTAACCATTAATATAAATTGTAATTGATGATTACTATTTCTAGGCATTATTGGGGAAGCCCTATGATGACTTGCTTCATTTTCAATTGCTTTATTGAATAAACTATCAAACATATTCTCTACAACATTTTTTGATTTCATCCAAAAAGGATTATAAGTAATATACTTACTATCCTCATAAACCTCATCATCGAAAGATAATAATAAAGAGCGTATAGGTTCTTTAATTACCTCTAAATGACGTGATTTAATACTTCTAAGTGTTTTAAATCTCACAAGCACCACCCGCACAGGCAGGGTCATTACCGAAATCACTATTATCATCTTCTTCTTTTATTTGACTTAAATCTATTTCTTGCAAAAATTGAAATAAATCATCATATTCTTTCTTAGTGATTGCCTCAAATGGGGCTTGTGGATAATAAGCATTTTCAGGATAACAAGAAAGACCATTATAGAAATAACGATTTTTCCACATCCATTCTCCTACTTCATCCCACGTATTATCCTTAACATAAATAGTTGCAGAAACATTATGTGAGTTTTGACCATCAGAATGGCCCGGATTTACCCAATGAATATTTGCTTTCTTAACTCTTTCTAAGAAATCAAAAGCAGTTTCATTACCAATAGTAATTGCATTAGATGGTGATTTAATAGGAACAGAAATAACTGCTGATGTATTAACTTCCATCATATCGTCTTCAATTAACGCAGGGAAATGAGAATCAAGATATTCATAGATAGGCTCATTCTTATTCACCCTAATTCTTCTAACATAATATTCTGAATGCCAAGCATGAATACCACTTGATGTTCCTAAAACAATTGATGCAGTTCCACTAGGCTTAATACAAGTTAATCTTGATGCTTGATTAATACCGATTATGTCGGCTACTCTAGCATTTTCAGCCTTGCCTTTGTAAACTGCACCTGTAATGTCTAAATTCATTATACTATTTGAAGCAATACCTGTTAAAGATACACCCAACAATGCATCTTTTTCTGTGGTTTCTCTCCAAACATCTCTTAAATAATGAAAATCGGTGTAAGATGCTTGTAAAGTTCCTAAAAACGTAGCCGCCTTTACTCTATTTTCAAAATCTTCTTGGTTTTCTACCGTTGAAGCATTTAATTCGGTCAAATTACAGAATTGATAGGGTCTAAGTGCTATTTCGCAACAAGGATTTGTACCCCAATCTTTATCATTACTGAAATAAATACCGGGTTCTCCCGCTTTACCCATTTCAATTCTATCCCATAATTTATCAAAAATATCTTTTGTTATCTTATGTCTAAGAATAACTGCTGAGTTATTTGCTCTACTACGTTGTGGTTCTTCTAACCAAAATTTACCTGCTTTACAGTTTATCATATCATCGTCATCTAAACTGAAAAGAGATATTAATGCGGCCCTACGAATACCACCTGCTAATACTGCATCAGCAATATGGCACATAATATCATGTGCTTCTATTGGTTCAAGTCTTTCTCCATCTTCTTTTTGTTGAAGAATACCCTCAATTATAACTAAACATTTTCTTAGTGGTTGAGGGCCGGGTGCTTTTCCACCGCTAGTTTTCAGTAATGCACCTTTTGGTCTAATATCATCATAAATAAATCTAGGTGTTTGTGTTAATTCACCTGTATATGACCTAAACAATTCTTTAATTGCATCAGCCCATCCCATTATTGAATCTTCAATAACTATTTTTCTTGTTCTACTTGGATTAGGTTTTCTAATCTCCGGTAAATTCTTTACATGATGTTTTTGAACAGAATAACCAACTCCTGTTCCACCTAATAATAGAAACATTGCTTCGTGAAAACAAGCAATATCATCTACAGGCATATAAGCACAGTTATACATTCTATTTGGTGATAACTCTACGGGTTTACCTGCAAATTGCATTGAGCGCATTGAAGGTAATATTAACTTAGGAATAACATAATCAAAATAAACACTTTCGATTTCGTTTAAAAATTCAGGGCCACAATCTGCAAATTTCTTTTTGTGCATTTCCATGTTTCTGATACATACTTCTTCCCATGTTTCTTTTCTTTTTTCTTCTGGCTTCCACTTTGCATATTTCATATATACTGTAATATCCGATAATATTTTACTACTTAAATTCATTTCAACACCTTAACTGTTTTCTTAATGGAAGTTCAACAAAATTTGAAAAAGAATGCTTCCATTCGCCATTCTTTCTAACTGTCCATTCTTTTTCTACCTCAATTTCCCAATCGGGTAAAGTATCGAATGCCTTTCTACCAAGTTTTTTACATAAATCATCAAAATCTTCGTAGATTTCTCCTTTATATTTGAATACTAATTCACCCTCACAAGTAATAACTGCTTTTTTACTAACTGCTATTACAAATCCTGTAGGATAAAAGTCGGCTCTCGTAGCCGCTAATTTTCCCCACGTTAAATGTGAGCCATTATAAATCCAACCAAAGGCTTCTAAATATTTTTTAATCAATTCTTCTCGTATAAAATTAACTTCATCCATGTTTAATTCCCCCATTTTAGGGGAGTAGATAGTGGGGCTACTACCTACCCCCCGTATATAGAAAATTCAATTTCCGCCAACAATAGCAGGGATTAGTTCAACGTCTTCTACGCTATCCCAATTAACATCTGCTACTTCTTGTCTAGAAATTAAATCACCATCAATTAATACCCAATGGGTTGGATGGTCGTTAATTTGTTCAATAACCTCACTATGAGTCAATTCAAGTTCCGTATGTCCGGTTTCATTTATTATTGTTAATTTCATAAATTACACTTCCGAGTATTTTTTCCAACGATATCACGTTTATTATTGTTGTGTTCGCCCCTCAACTAAACGTAGAGATAATGCATTTATTGTCGCTTCATATTGTGCAAGCATAGCATTTTGTTTCTGCAATGTTGCTATCAATTGTCCGTGAGCATCTGCAAATTTGGATAACTCTCCATTCTTTTCTTCTAACATATTAGTTAAATTTTCATTTTCTTTTCGCAATTCATCTTTTGTTCTTTTCTTTTCATCCATCATATCACCGATTTTATTTCATTTATCAATCTACTAGCATCTCTCTTAGATAGATTATCTACATCACCTTCATACCCCAATCTGCGTAAATAACTAATTTGTTTGCTAGACGCTCTTTCTAATTCAATACCTAATTTTTGCATTTCTTCTTCAGAAGCAACAATTTTGTATAATGTATTTAATTGTGCTTCAGATAATTCTTTAGCCGCAACCATTCTTCTTTTCATATCAGATAAAAAGTTTTTCTCCCATGCACTAAAAGCATTATCTGAAGGATTAAAGGGAGAAATATCATAATATTCACAAGCCTGTATAAATTCTGGCTCATCCATATCTTCTCTAACTTGTTTAGAAACTTCTATTCTTGCTATTCTTTCTGCAACCTTTTTATCATGTTCTTCTAAATACTTCTTTCTTTTTTCAACAAAATCTTCTTCTGCTCTAATTTTTGCTTTAGCATTTTCAATAGTAGTAAAGAAATAAACTAAATCATTCATTAAAGATTCATTCGGAAAACCATTAGTATTAATTTGGGCCTTTTTATTATCGGGATGATTCCATCTCCAAACAATAGAAGCCATCCTATAATCCTCTTGAGGATATGTTCCCGAAGCCCTCTTTCTAATTCTAGTTCTAGGCCTATGCATCCTTAATTCTGAATCATAATACGTTCCACTTTCAAGAACATTAACTCTCAAATCATAATCTTTTACTGCATCAAACATTTTAGTAAATCCTTCACCATTAATATTCCACCAAGCATCTTTCTTTAAAGACTTAACTCTAACAGTAATCCATTCATCAATCATATCATCTGTAATATATTTCTCAGATAATCCTGTTTCTTCTTTAATTGCTCTTAAGATTAGATAAGAATTAATGTGGTCAGAACCTACACATTCTCTAACATCATTTTCAGTATTATGGATTTCAAAATGATATACAATTTTATGTCCACATAAACATTTATCAGGATGATTTTTAGCCCAATCGGGTCTTCTATCTCCTACCTGTTCCCACCAAACATTACCTGTTGCTATCCATTCATGTTTAGCATCATCATAATTATCTGCTACTGATAACTCAGTCATTCTTTCTTTTAATTTTCTATCCCAACGACCATTACCTAAACTTCTAGTAAAAGTAAATTCTTCAGTCATCTCATAACCACCCATTTACAACAAGTATCAGAATTAGGTGTTTCTATTCTAAGATTAAGTGATTTACCACATACAGTACAATACTTCATTCTTCCTCACCTAACATTTCTTCTGCTATAGATATAGTATGTGTTAATCCTATTTCCCAATCTTTATGATTTCTAAATGCTTCATAAAAATCAGGATGTGTTCTCTCCATATCTTGAATTATTTTCAAATATAATAACATCTTCTTTACTATCATTCTTTCACCTCATCTAACATAAGATACGCCAATTGATAAACGGTATCATGGTTATCTTCTGATATTTCTTTATCTAAAATACCCAAAAGGATATTCTTATCTTCTTCACTTACTTTATTCGCTACTGCTTTTAATAATTTTATATTTAACATATTTATTCCTCTTCTTGTTTAATTTTCTTACAAACCCTACAATATTCTTCACCCGATATTTGTGGGTGAGTTGGGTCTTTACATTCTCTAGGCATTTAATCCATCCTTTCAAACATTCTTTGTTCAGATAAATGAGATGTTAATAATTCATCTATCTTATCAAATATAGGTTCTGAACAACCTGCAATTGTTTTTCTGTGTAGACTCAACCATATTTGGTAGTTTCTATTAATTACAACTTTAGGTAAATCATTTTCATCCATTGTAATCATCAATGGTGGTAATTCTTCATCATCTATTAATTTAAATTGAACTTCTTTCTTAACTGTGTCTTGCATTATTATCTCTCCTGAAATTTATAGACCACACTTCTATACTTTCCTCTATTATATCTTTGGAGTTCAGTCTTAATAATATCTCTATTCATTAACATCTTCGTTAATAAATCGGGAGTTCTAGGAACTTTCTGGCGTTTTGTTTCTTTCTTATATTGTCTACAAACTCCATTAAAGTAGTTCTTATACTGCTGACGGTCTAGTGTTTGTCCTCTTAGTGTTTCTGCTCTTTCAATCGCAATTTCTCTTATTGTTTCCCAATCTATTTTCATAATTATTCCTCTTTTTTTAATCCTTCAAACCATTTCTCTATAGTACATTCGCATTCTATTGGCACATATTCAGCCAATGATATTTGTTTCATTATTATTCCTTTTTCGCATTTGTCGCACATTCTTATCTCTCCTAAATTGTTCTGTTAATTTTTGTTTATACCAATCATTCGGCCACCATTCTGGTGAATTAGTTTTCCATGTAGCAAAATGCCACTTATCGTGTAAATAATACATACGATATTTTTCTACTATTGTAGCATCATTAAAATCAGATAGTCTTCTGCAAAACATATCATCTGATATAGCAACTGCAAATTCTGTTAATCCTATATCGGGTAATGAATCAGCACAATATGATAAATGGTCTTCATAATCTTCAAGAGTATGAGCGACTTTATGCGTTTTACCATATCTAGTAGTATATTCTTTACACAATTCTTCAGTGTGAGTTATTAACCAATAAAAATTATCTTTAGATTTTCTTGCCCAAATAGTACAAGGATGATTTAACATCACAGGTTTATATGGCGAATCAAAGCCATAATAGTCTAAAATAGTAGAAATCATTTGCATACTTTCAGTAGCCATTTTAACTACATGGCGGTCGCACATCATTTGAGCACTTTCTCTTGGACAATTACTTAATGCAAATATATTCATATTAAACCGACCCGTTAATATTTCTATCTTTCAAAGAATTCATTTCTTGTTCTTGTTTTAGTCTATCTTTCATTTCATGTAAATTATGTAATGCTTCTTTCTTTCTGAACTTAGCAGATTCAACAACCATTTCTTCACTAATAATAAACCAATCAGGAACTTGTTTATAATCAATTCTATAAACTGCACCCTTTGAAATAGAAACAATCTCATTCTCTTTCGTTTTTAGTGTATAGAAATCATCAGCCGAATTAACATTTAAAAACATTCTTTCGCCTTCAACACTTCCACTTTCAATTTTTCCATTAATATCAAACCAATAGAATATTTCCATCATACATCTGTTTTCTTTTTTCCAATCTTTCATATTTTATATCTCCTTATAGGGGAATGTAATTAGGGGAAAAAGAACTTAGTGCCGAGAAACACATTATCTATGTATGAGAAGCCGTTTCTGTTCTTTTTTATTCTAGAAAACCCCGAACTTTTAATTTTAGAGAGTTAGGTCTTTTTAATCAACCTTGTGTAATGAATATACTTGGGTTACCAGCCCATTTACTTTTTTTAACTCCACAACTCTAATTGAATAGTAAATGAATATCTTTTGGGAAGGAATAGGTACACGACTCCCTTGTTACTAGGAGGTAACTACGCAATAACGAAGCACAAACAGAAGAATTATTTATTCCTTTTTAAGCGCAACAAACCCATTTAAAGTTCACAACTATTCTAACTTTTCTAATCTTTTTTGTAATCTTACAACTTTTTTATTTAAACTATAGAACGATTTTTTCTCATCAGCAACTAAAGAAACTTCATCAATCTTAGAATTTTGCTGATTTACTCTAATCTCAATTAAGTCAAATCGAGTTTTTAAATCATTTATTGATTCTTTGATTTCTTTTATTGAATCAAATATTTCAGGCATCTTAACATTTCTAATTTCATCAAGTTCATCAATTCTATCTTGATTTCTCATTGAAACTGCATGAACATTGCGTGATTTAATACTTTGGCAATCATCACAATACATTCTATTAGTTCTAATGCTTTTTGTGTAAAATGGTTTTTCACATCTATAACCATCACTTTTTTGTTTTGTACAATATTTATATGGCATTATTTCCACCTTTTTCTATATTTTTGTATTCTTTTAATTTCATCCCAAACTGTTCTGTTAAGGTATGAGTCCTTCCACAATCTATGCTGATGTGGCGGTATATAATCTTTCATTTTAATTCGTTTGTCTTTTAATTTTAATAATTCTTCTAACATTTGTATCACTTTTTGAATTGGTTGCGAGAGTGGGATTTGAACCCACGAAGCACTACGCACAGAATCTTAAGTCCTGCCCCTTTG
>MDSW01042596.1_pt1 | contig 18630 bp, 21 predicted proteins | sample 811171 | NCBI WGS metagenome assembly MDSW01 (sample SAMN05326641, study PRJNA326480) | marine metagenome | isolation source: seawater | place: Atlantic Ocean: North West | collected 2012 | reverse complement strand
TGAAACAAAGATATTTTAGAAATTAAAGTCAAATTATGTTTCAAATTTTTACCAAAACCAATACCTGGGTCTAAAATTATTTTTTTATTGTTTGACTCTTTAATATGTTTTTCAAAAAAATCATAGATATCTAATAGTACATTTTTATATTTTGGATTTTTTTGCATTGTTTTTGGTGTACCACGCATATGATGAATAACTTTAGGAATATTGTGTTTTTTTAATTTTGTTAAAGACTTCTTATCATAAGAAAAACCTGAAACATCATTAATTAAATCTACACCAAAGTTAATTCCTTTTATCATAATTTCTGATTTTCTCGTATCAATTGAAAGACAAATATTTTTATATTTTTTTTTAAAATTTTTGATTACGTTTTCTATTCTTTTCCATTCAATCTTCACTGGAATAGTTTTTGAACCTGGTCTTGTAGACTCACCTCCAACGTCAACTATATTAACACCAGAATTAATCATTTTCTTAATTCGACTCTTTGATTTTTTTTTATTATTAAATTTACCCCCATCAGAAAAACTATCTGGTGTTAAATTTAAAATTCCCATGATATTAGGTCTATAAAAATTTATATTTTTTAAAAAATTTTTTCTTTTTGAAGTTATATTTTTTAAATCTTTTTTAATTTTTTTTTTTGTTGAAGATCTTAAAGAGTTAACTTTATTAATATTAATTGTTTTAGATGAAACTTTATTGTTTTTTCTATTAAAAATTTCGATCTTATCAAAAGCAATACTGCTATTACCACATAATGGTAATGCTAATTTTTTCTTTGTTAAAATTCTAGCATTGTTCCCATAATAAAAATTACACGCTCTTGTGTAATATTTATTCATGGATTAGCTTTTAAACAGCCGGTTTGGGTTTAAGACCTAGTGAGTCCAAAGCTGAAGTTTCTTTGTCGTCTGACTCCTTATCGTCTTTGAAAGATCTAGTAGGTTTTATATCTTTTAATATTAAATCTCTTATTTCATCACCAGATAATGTTTCGTAAACTAAAAGTGCTTTTGCAAGTTTATGTAAATCATCAATTTTTTCTGTAAGAACTTTTCTTGCTCTTTCATAGCCTTTTTCTACTATTTTTTTAACTTCGGAGTCTACTTTCTTAGCAGTTTCTTCAGACATATGTTGCTGTCTTGTAATCTGTCTTCCAAGAAAAACTTCGTCCTCGTTATCTCCATAAGCTAGAGGTCCTAACTCTTTGCTCATTCCATATCTAGTTACCATATTTTTTGCCATCTTGGTTGCCATGTCTATATCTGATGAAGCTCCTGAAGTAACTTTATCGTGACCAAAAATGATTTCTTCTGCTATTCTTCCTCCCATAGCAACTGCAATATCTGAATACATTTTTTCTCTAGTCACTGACAGCTGATCTCTTTCGGGTAATCTCATAACCATACCTAAAGCTCTGCCTCTAGGAATAATTGTAGCTTTATGAATAGGATCTGAAGCTTTTTCATTCAAAGCAACAATTGCGTGACCTCCTTCATGGTAAGCAGTTAATTTTTTCTCATCTTCAGTCATTACCATCGATCTTCTTTCAGCACCCATCATTACCTTGTCTTTTGCTTCCTCGATGTCCGACATAGTTACTACTCTTTTATTTTTTCTTGCTGCCAATAAAGCTGATTCATTTACTAGGTTAGCTAAATCTGCTCCTGAAAATCCTGGCGTTCCTCTAGCAATAGTTCTTAATTTTACATCAGGACCAGTATTAATTTTTTTAATATGAACTTTAAGTATAGCTTCTCTTCCTACTATATCTGGATTTGGAACTACTACTTGTCTATCAAATCTTCCTGGTCTTAATAAAGCTGGGTCCAAAACGTCTGGTCTATTTGTTGCAGCTATTAATATAATTCCTTCATTTGTATCAAAGCCATCCATCTCTACTAACAGTTGGTTTAGAGTTTGCTCTCTTTCATCATTGCCACCTCCCAAACCAGCTCCTCTGCTTCTTCCAACAGCATCAATTTCGTCTACGAAAATTATACAAGGTGCATGTTTTTTTCCTTGCTCAAACATGTCTCTTACTCTTGATGCACCTACACCAACAAACATTTCCACAAAGTCAGAACCTGATATGGAAAAAAACGGGACGTTAGCTTCGCCCGCTATTGCTCTTGCTAATAAAGTTTTACCAGTTCCTGGTGGTCCTATCAACAATGCACCTTTAGGTATTTTTCCACCAAGCCTGCTAAATTTTCTTGGATCTCTTAAAAATTCAACTATTTCTTCTACTTCTTCTTTTGCCTCTTCAACACCTGCAACATCATTAAAAGTAACTTTGCCTTGAGCTTCTGTTAAAAGTTTTGCTTTAGATCTTCCAAAACCCATTGCGCCGCCTTTGCCACCTTGCATTTGACGCATAAAAAATATCCAAACACCAATAAGCAACAACATAGGAAACCATGATAATAATATTCCAAGAAGGGAAGGCATTTTGTCCTCTAATGGAGTTGCAACTATGTTCACACCTTTTTCTGAGAGCTTCTCTACTAAGTTTGGATAATTTGGTGAGTAAGTATTAAAATTTGAACCATCAGATAAAACTCCTCTAATATTATTTCCTTGAATTTCTACTTCTACTACTCTTCCATTATCTACCTCAGTTAAAAACTGTGAAAATGCTACTTTGTTAGTTTCACTACTCATTTTATTTGGCTTCTGAAATAAATTGAAAAGCCCTATTGATAGAAGGACGATTATTATCCATGTAACTAAGTTTTTAAAATTCATACTATATAATTAGGTATTTTTTTTTTATTAAACAAGTGTAAATTAAACGCACTTTAGTGGTTTTTTCGTGGCATCTCTTTCGAGATATATAGATAATTTCCCACTTTTTCTAATAAACATCCCCCTAAAGTTAACTTTATTTTTTTTGATGAATTAAGCCTTTTTAACATATTAACGACTTTTTTAGATCTTGGAGGATAGTAAGAATTAGAGAAATTTTTGATAGCTATACTTAAAAGTTTTATTTTAATCTCTTCTGACTCCTTTTGTATTTCTTTTAAATTTACTGATACTTTATTTTTGACTTTTTTTACTGAAGACTGAACAACTCTTTCCAAATAATTATTTAATGTATCTCTAGTTGAAGCTAAATTATTAATAGATCTCAAAATTTGATCGTGATGTATACCACTTTTTTCTAATTCTTTTTTTAAACTACGCACCCTAGTTCTTAAATATTTTCTATTTATATTTGAAGGATCTTTAAAAACTTTACCAAATGATTTTTTGGCAATAAATGTTAACTCTTGTTTTTTAAATTCTAACAATGGTCTTATAAGTTTAACTTCTTTTGATAATTTAATATCTTTATTCATTGATGATAAACCTTGGATACCACTGCCTCGTGATAGCCTTATTAAGAAAGTTTCAATTTGATCATCGCTATGGTGAGCAGTTAAAATAAATCTTATCTTTTTTCTTTTACAAAAATTTAAAAGAAGCTTATACCTTACCTCTCTAGCTTTTCTTTGAATATTGTTTTTAATTTTATTTTCATTTCTAATAACATGCAAAGATATTCCAAATCTTTTCAATAATTTTTTTACTAAATTTGCCTCTTTTTTTGAATTTTTCCTAATTCCATGATCAATAAGTACAAAATAAATCTTAATTTTTTTCTGATTTCTATAAATTTGACTTAAAGCTGTAAGGGCTAGACTGTCAGAACCACCAGAAACAGCAACTGTAAAAGGTTTGTTTTTAGTATATTTAATTAATTGTGATTTAAAACTTGAATAGATTTTGGAGATATTGTTTTTTTTTAAAGCATCTTTATGATTGAGTGCAATTAAATTTTTTCTTCTCATACTGAGCTTTTTGTAACACAGACTTGCTTGCTTTTGGATATTGTTTTTTTATGCCTACAATCATAGAACAACCTTGGTCCTTTTCTCCTAATTGAACCATTGTTATCCCTAGTTTTAAAAGATTATCAGGAGCTTTTTTACTCTTTGGATAGTTTTGATATCCATCTAAATATGCTGAAGCTGCGTCTGAATACAATTGTCTAATTCTAAAAGTTTCGCCATACCAGTATTGAGCATTACCTGCTAAATCATGTTCTTTGTTCTTGTCAATAAATTCTTTGAGTGCAAATTCTGCTGTTTCGTAGTCTCCAATTTTCATAAAACTAACAGCAAACTCATACTGTTCTTTGGGTGATTTATTTTCTGGTAACAACGAAGTTGTTTTTTCTGCTTCTTCAGTAATAACAGTTTTAGTACTTTCAATAGATTGCGTTGCTTGTGTACTAGGTAAGCTTGAAGTTTGATAACCTGCTGCTTGACCAAAGTCTTGGGGTTTATCAGTGCCAGGTAAATTAGTTTTATCGTCTTTTTTTATTATTTTACTGTCTGGGTTTTTACTAATAATTCCAGCTTCTAGATCATTAAATCTTAGTTGTGAATCTGATTGTATTTTTGTAATTCTGTTAGATAACTTGTCTAGTTTAAAATTAACTTCCTCGAATCGATTTGTTAAATCTCTAAATTGATCTTCGATGTCATTTAGTTTTAATAAGTGTTTAGTCATAATGTCTTCGTTTAGGGTGTTAGATGAGCTGGATGTTGTTGAAGAAATATCTGAGTTTTTATAAACCGCTTTTTCTAAAGTTTTAAGGTCTTGGGAAATAATTTGAATTTGGTCAGCTATAGCACTAATTTTTTCCTCTTCTGCGTTAAGATTAAAACCTAAAAAAGTTAAGAGTAAAGAATATGCAATTAGCTTTTTTAATCTAAAGTTGAATATTTTCATTGATTCGAAATTTAATTACACAAAATGGCAAAAAAAAGACCCTTTGTTTAACCAAAGGGTCTTTTTATAATATATTATATTATGAAAATTAGTTTACTTTAACTGTAACTGATCTTCTATTTTGAGACCAAGCTAGAGGAGTTGAAGCAGTATTAACTGGTCTTTCTTTTCCATAACTAATCACAGAAATTCTTTTTCCTGAAATCCCGTATGTCATTAAGTAATCTTTAACTGAATTAGCTCTTCTTTCACCTAATGCTAAGTTATACTCTCTAGTTCCTCTTTCATCAGCATGACCTTCTATAGTCACGTTAAGATTTTTATTTTTTCTTAAAAAAGTTGCTTGTTTTCTTAGTGTGTCTCTTGATTTTGTAGTTAGTGCAGATTTGTTAGTTGCAAAAAATACTCTATCTGGAACACCTTTTGCCAAATATTCAACTGTGTCTGTACCTGTATATACATCGCCATCCAGGTTTCCAGTTTTTTTAGCTGTTGCGCAAGCACTTAGTGCAAATGCAGCAAACAAAACTAAAAGTAAGTTTTTTAAATTCCTATTTATTTCAAATTTCATATTTTCCCCTTAAGGTTGTTGACAGAATATTTCAAATTATATTAGATTATTCAAGTTAAAAATTAAATAAAAATACCCCTACTTTGATAGTAATGAGGACCAAGATGGGTCGGAAGCATCAGTTTCTGTGGTTATTTTCCTTTCATTATAACCTGTAATATCAATAGACCATAATTTTGCTGAAAATCCTTCTCCTTTCTCTCCTGATTTTGTTTCTCTATAAAAAACTAGAACCCTACCATTAGGAGACCACGAAGGAGCTTCTTGGTAAAAATTTTCAGTTAATAATCTTTCTCCTGAACCATCAGTCCTCATGACTCCAATATAAAATCTTCCTTTTCTAACTTTCGTGAAAGCAATTAAATCTCCACGAGGAGACCAAACAGGAGTTCCGTAAAGTCCATTGCCGAATGTAATTCTTTTCACATTGCTCCCATCACTCTTCATTACATATATTTGTTGAATTCCACTTCTATCAGAATTAAAAGCTATATACTTTCCGTCTGGTGAATATGAAGGAGAAGTGTCTATTGAAGAATGTTCTGTAATCCTCTCTACTATTCTTGTTTCAAGATCCATAGTATAAATATCCGAATTTCCATCTTTAGCAAAACTCATAATTATTTTTTTTCCATCAGGTGAAAATCTAGGTGCAAATGTCATCCCAGGAAAGTTTCCAACTACTTCCTGAACTCCAGTTTCAATATCTAAAAGATACACTCTAGGAAGATTTCTAAAATATGATAAATAAGTTACCAGTTGATTTGCTGGATTAAATCTAGGAGTTAAAACAAGCTCATTACCTAAAGTTAAATATTTAACATTAGCACCATCTTGATCCATAATAGCTAGTTTCTTTACTCTTCTGTCTTTGGGACCAGTTTCAGAAACATAAATTATCCTTGTATCAAAATAACCTTCTTCACCAGTAAGCCTCTCATAAATTTTATCAGATATAATATGAGCTACTCTTCTCCAGTTAGTTGGAGTAGTAGTAAATGCTAAAGCAATCATTTCTTTTGACGCTGCTAAATCCCAAAGCCTAAACTCAACTTTAAGTTTACCATCTATTGTTAAAATTTTTCCTGTTACTAATGCTTGAGCTTTAATTAATCTCCAGTCTTCAAATCTTGGTTTTAAATGGGCTATATCCGGTTTCTGGACGAAAGCATCTTTTTTAAGAGGATTAAAAAGCCCTGTAGATTTAAAATTTTTTTCTACAATAGCAGATATTTTCTCCCCTAATTCTTTTATTTTAACTCCATCAACTTCTTCAGATTTAGCATCAACATGAAGAGGAGAAACAGCAATAGGTAAAGGATCTAGATTTCCTCTTGTGATATCAACTTTTATTAAAGCATAAGCAAAATTAGTTTTTAAAAGTAATAGTAAAAATAGAATTGTAATTTTTTTCATTATTTTAACCTTTAAGCATTTCAGTTGGATCAAAATTTAATTGTAGATTTTTCCATTTTTCATAGCCAGTTGGGGGTACTTTTAATGGTTGGCAAATTCTTACAGCTCTTAAGGCACTTTCGGCTAAAATTTTATAAAATTTTTGTCCTGGTTTATTCATTCTTTCATGGTCAAGAATTTCAGATTTAAGGATCGTACCATCTTTTTTAAGCTGAAGTTTAATTCTAACTAGTAAACTTTCATCATAAGGTAGTCCTAATGGAACACTCCAACATCCAAAAATTTGAGCTCTTAAAGCATCCTCCTGAGATAAAGTAAGACCAGATGCAAATGAATTTTTCACACTACTTTGAGTTAATTTGCTTGTTTTCTTTTCAGTCAAAGCTTGTTCTTCTTTAGCTTTATCAATAAGCGCAGCAATTTGATTTGTATCAATAATTTCTTTTTTTTCGAACTCTGAAGACTGTCTTATTTGTGGTTTTATTTCCTCTGGGTTTTGTTTCTTTTTTATAATTTGTTTTTCCTCTTTTTCTTCATTTGGTAATGGAATTCTATCTGGTTTTTCTTTCGCTTTAGCTGCGGGAGGTGCTTGTTCTGAAACTACTCTTTTTTCCTCTTCTTTAACTTTTTCAATTACTTTTCTGGCCTTAGGGGCATAAGGGATGTTAGTTTTGTCTGATATTTGAATTAATTCGACAGACACTATTGGAGGTAAATCTATGGGCTGTCTAAGCATAAAAGGTAAGCTCAAAATTGTTAGCACAATTATTAATGCATGAAATGATATTGAAAAAATTAAGCTTTTGACCATTTATCATTTAACTTTTGTATGGCTCAGATATTAACGCAACTTTAGAAAATCCTGCGCCTGACAAAGTTCCCATAATTTCCAAAACTCTTCCGTAGTTTATATTTTTGTCGCCTCTTACATAAATTCTCGTGTCTGTCCTATTTTTAGAAATAGCTAGGAGTTTTGGTACAACTTTTTTAAATGTTACTTGATGTTCTTGAATAAAAATTTCCCCTTTTGAATTAATAGAAATTGTTAAAGGTTCTTGGTCATCAGGTAAAGAATCAGCTGCTGACTCAGGTAAATCTACCTGTACTCCAACTGTCAGTAAAGGAGCTGTAACCATAAATATAATTAAAAGTACCAACATTACATCTACGAAAGGTGTAACATTAATCTCGCTCATTGGTTCATTTTTAGATGATCGATTAAATTTGAAAGCCATGATAAATTAAATTATTGATAAAAATCTTTTTGAGAAGTTATCAATTCTAGCAATATATCTTTTTGCATCACTATTAAATTTATTGTATGCAATTACTGCAGGTATTGCTGCTAACAATCCTAATGCTGTTGCAAATAAAGCCTCTGCTATTCCAGGAGCTACGATAGCTAAACTTGTATTTCTTGAAATTGCAATCGATTGAAAAGAATTCATAATTCCCCAAACAGTTCCGAATAGACCTATGAAAGGAGCTGTGGCTCCTACAGTAGCTAAAAAAGTAAAATTTTTTTCTATATTTTTAATTTGATTGTCTGTAGAAATTTCTATAACTCTTTCTACTCTCGCACTTTGAATAGCTGATGATTTAGAACGAGTTTTTATTACTTCGTTCATGGCCGATATAAATATCTGCGTAATTGGATCATCAGATTTTGCTGGAAGAGTTTTACTAAAACTTTCTGCTGATTTAGATTTCCAAAATTTGTTTTCAAATTGTGTTGAGGACTCATTTATTTTTTTAAATAATTTATACTTATCAAATATAAGAGCCCAAGACCAAATTGAGCTAGCTAAAAGAATAACAATTACAGATTTAACAACAAAATCAGCTCTTAAAAAAAGTTGCCATAATGAAAAGTCGTTTACTCCCCCTAAACCAACTACTTGTGTTGCAATTTCTTGTTCCATGAAGATTCAATACTTTTAGAATGTGTCATGAATTAGACAGTTTTTATTTTAAGTTTTTAAAATCTAGTTAATTTAATTGATCTTTAAGCCTAGTTTCACTAAAAAATCTGGCAATAAGTATAGCATCTGACTTGTTTACATCTTTCTTTCTAGATAATTGATCGGATAAAGCTGGATACATTTCTATGGCTTTAGTCCTACTTGCATCTTTTGAAGAATTTATTAAATCAAAATGTTTTTTCCATTTTGATGGTCTCACAAAAAAAATTGGCAGACCTAAAGCAGCGCAGATACCCTTTATTGCACCAAAAGTTTGACCAAAATTAAACATGCTGGTAACTCCTTGCCCTGGCATAGCAGTTACGTGTTCAACTACTATGGCTGTTTCCTCTTTATTTGAAACATGATCATTAAGTAGTTTAACTAATTGGGCACTATTTAGTTGTCTTTTGTTTTTTTTCCCCTCAGACATTACAGGTATATCGAATATTTTTTCTACTTTGTTATTTTCTAAAATAGCTATTGCTCCACTCAATCCTGGATCTATTCCAATAACTTTCATAAATAATTTTTAATAAATTTTACAATTAACAAAAACATTTTGAACATCATCATCGTCATCTAGAGTTTCAATAATTGCCTCTATTTTTTTAATTTGATCTTTAGGTATATCTAAATAATTATAAGGTCTCCATTCAATTCCAGAGTAAGAAAAATTGTCCACGTTTTTTTCAAGTTGGCTCTTTACTTTGTAGAAATCCTCTTTATTTGATAAAATTTCATGGAAGTCAGCCTTGTTAAAACAGTCTTTTGCTCCAGCATTAATAGCGATTTCTAAAATTCTTTCGTCTGAAAATGAATTTTTCGGTACGTGCATAACTCCGCATGTAAAAAAAAAATGTGTAGTCGAACCATTTTCTCCTAGTCTACCTCCATTTTTTTGTAAAATAGTTCTAATATTAGAAGCTGTTCTGTTTTTATTATTTGTTAAAGTCTCTATAACAAAAGCTACATTATAAGGTCCAAAGCCTTCATATCTAAGATTTTCATAACTTTCATTTAAATTTATCTCAGATTTATTAATTGCTCTCTCAATATTGTCTTTTGGCATATTGGATTGTTTTGCAGCTTGAATTGCTGACCTAAGCCTAGGATTTGACTCTGGATCTTTGGCGCCAAGTTTTGCTGCAACAGTAATTTCTCTAGATAGTTTAGAAAAAAGATTTGCTCTTTGTTTGTCCTGTCTTCCTTTTTTATGTTTTATTCCTGCCCAATGAGAATGACCTGCCATTGTTTATAATCTTTCTTCCAAGGAGCCTCCTTGAATAATTGGCTCAACTTTCTTTGCTAAACCAGTTTCTTCATCAGCATATACCATTAATCCAGATATTGTTGCCTCTCCTACTGCTGGATAATGTCTTACCGCTGAAGGGTTTTTTAAAAATTTTTTTAATGAATTATCTCTGTTCATTCCTATTACTGATTTATAATCTCCACACATACCCAAATCAGTCTGATATGCTGTTCCTTTTTCCATGACTCTATGATCAGAAGTAGGGACATGTGTGTGTGTCCCAACAACCATAGTAGCTTTTCCATCAAACAAATATCCCATAGCCATTTTTTCACTAGTAATTTCGCCATGCATATCTACAACAATAAAGTCAGCATCTTTCTTAAGCTTCACATCTTCAATAAATTTTTTTGCTGATTGAAAAACATCTTCACATTTTTTCATATATACATTTCCCATTAAATTAATAACTGCAACCTTTTTGTTATTTTTTGAAACAAAAATTCCAAACCCTTTGCCAGGTGAACCTTTTGTGAGATTTTCAGGTCTTAATAATCTTTTTTCTTTATCTATAAATTTTACAGTTTCTTTTTCATCCCAGATATGATTTCCTGAAGTAATAACATCTGCTCCAGCATTAAAAAATTCATCTGCGTTTTTTTCTGTTATACCAAAACCAGTATCTGCAGCATTTTCTCCATTAACTATAACAAAATCTATTTTCTTTTTCTTTATTAAGTCAGGTAGTTTTTTTACAACTGCGTCTCTTCCCGAAGGTCCAGCAACATCTCCCAAAATTAATATATTCATTATTATCTGATACCTTTCTCAGTTAAAATATAATCTAATTTAACATCAAATTTTGATACTGGAAGTTTATTATATTTTTGAAATGAAAAAGCAACTCCAATAGTTAAGATATTTTTATTTAATCTTAAGTATTTGTTTAAAAATTTGTCATAATATCCTTTGCCATAACCTATTCTATATTTGTCTTCATCAAATACCAAAAGAGGTACTAAAATTACGTCTGGTATAATAAATTTTTTATTTAAAATCGGTTCCAGCATCCCATATTTATTAACTTTTAAAGTATCTAAAAGTCTCCATTTTATAAATTGCATACGATCCTTAGAATTTATAACTGGTAATAATGTTTTGATTTTTCTTCTTTTTTTAATTAAATTAAAAAGTTTTAGAGTGTTCACTTCATAATTTGACGGATAATAAAAAGATAAAAAAATAGATTTTTTTTTGAACAGCCTATTTAAAATATTAATTAAAGGTTTGAAAAAATTACTTTTAATTTCAAAGTACTTTTTTCTTCTTAAATTAAAATACTTATCTCTTAATTTTTCCTTGTTAGACATTTACTGAATTTGTGATTTGGATTCAGCTTTTTCAATTATTTGTTCTAGAGATTTAGTTGTCTTATCTAACATTGACTCGTATAAATTATTACTTTCTTCAACCATTTTTTTAAAATTATCAATCTCAGAATTCAGTTTTTCAATTTCTTGATCTTTTTTTCCTTTATATTCAATAGCTAAAGATCTTAATTCTTTAAATTTTTTAGATAATTCATCCAACTTGTTTTTTTGCAATGACACTCTTTTTTTTAAATCAAAATATTCATCAATTATTTGAATTGAAGTTATTAATAAAAGTTTGTTTTCTCCTATATTTCCAAGTTTTTCTTTAAGTTCTGCATATTTTTTGTCTAAAAAACTTGTTAATATTTTTAAAGACTCCTCCTGCCCGTCATCACACGATAATAAATAATCTTTATTATTAAATTTTATATTTACGTTTGCCATCTATCTACTTCTTCAATAAGCTCTTCTGTTTCTTGACTTAGATCATTAATATCTTGATTAAATTTTTCTTCTAATTGAGACCTTTTATTTACTTCCTCTTGTAACTTTGACAGTTTATTTTTGATATATTTGTGCTCTCTCAAAAGCTCTGAGTGTTTTTCGTTCAGTTCTTTTTTTTCACTTAACAATTGATTTTTTTCTTTCAAAATTTTTTCATTTCCAATAGTAGATTGTGCATAACTATTAGAAAGTGTGCTTAATTTATCAATAAGCTTATTTAAGTTTTTTTCTTTATTTTCTAAATTGTTCATTTAATTTTTATACCATAATATTGATATAGTGACTTTAAGTCTATATAGGTAATCTGATAGTGAGCACAAATTTAATTCAGTTAGCAAATGCAATAAGATTTTTGTCTATGGATGCTGTACAGAAAGCAAACTCTGGGCATCCAGGTATGCCTATGGGCATGGCTGACGTTGCAACAGTATTATTTAAATACTACCTCAGGTTTAATCCTCAAGATCCTAGTTGGAAAAATAGAGATAGATTTGTTTTGTCAGCTGGTCATGGATCTATGCTTTTGTATTCCCTTTTGTACTTAACAGGTTACAAAAGTATTTCTTTAGATGATATTAAAAATTTTAGACAAATTGATTCTATTTGTGCTGGTCATCCTGAATATAAAAAAAACACAGGCATAGAGACTACTACTGGTCCACTAGGACAAGGGCTAGGTAATGCTGTGGGAATGGCTATTGGAGAGGAAGTTTTAAAAAAGAAATTTGGAAACAAAATAATTAATCATAAGACATATGTAATTGCTAGCGACGGTGATTTAATGGAGGGTATAAGTCACGAAGTAATGAGTTTAGCGGGTCATCTTAAACTTAAGAATTTAGTGGTATTTTTTGATAACAATAAGATTTCCATAGATGGCTCGACTTCTTTAAGTGTTTCAGATAACTACAAAAAAAGATTTGAGGGATATGGTTGGAACTTTCAAGAAATCAATGGACATAATGAAAAACAAATACAAAAAGCTATCAAGAAAACAATAAAATCCAACAAACCAAACATTATTTCATGTAAAACAACTATAGGTTTCGGCTCACCAAATAAATCTGGAAAAGCATCATCTCACGGTTCGCCTTTAGGTGAAGATGAAATAAAATTAGTGAGAAAGAAACTTAAATGGAAAAATCATCCATTTGATATACCAAAAGATATATTAAAATCATGGAGGGAAATTGGAAATAAAGGTATTGAAATTCAAAAAAAATGGGAAGAAGATCTAAACAAAAAGGATAGTAAAATTAAAAATCAATTAAATGAAATTTTTAATAATTCAAATATAGATAAACTTGAAAAATTGATTAATGTGGAGAAGTCAAAATTTTTTAGCTCTAAACCTAGCTTAGCTACCAGAAAATGTTCCTCAAATGTTATAGAAAGTATATCTACAATTTTACCAGAGTTGGTAGGAGGATCTGCTGATTTAAGTGGATCAAATAATACTAAAACCAAAAACTCTAAGATAATTTCATCAAAAAATTTCAATGGGAATTATTTACATTATGGTGTTAGAGAACATGGGATGGCTGCAATAATGAATGGTTTAGCTTTATATGGGGGAATAATTCCTTATGGTGGAACTTTTTTGATTTTTTCTGATTATTGTCGACCTGCTATAAGATTGTCAGCACTAATGGGTTTAAGAGTTATTTATATTTTTTCTCATGACTCAATTGGTTTAGGAGAGGATGGTCCAACCCATCAACCTGTTGAACAGTTAACAGGACTAAGAGCCATACCTAATTTGAATGTTTTTCGTCCAGCTGATATTAATGAAACTTTTGAATGTTGGGAAATTGCTTTAAAAAGCAAAAATACTCCAAGCGCTATAGCTCTATCAAGACAAACTCTCCCTTATATAAATAAAAATTTAACTGAAAAAAATCAGTGCAGTTATGGAGCTTACGAAATAAATAGAACTTCTCACGACTATAAATTAATTTTAATTGCATCAGGTTCAGAACTTAGCATTGCAATTGAAGCTCAAAAAAGGTTAAAGGATGAAAACATTGACACAAAAGTAATCTCGATGCCTTGCCAAGAGCTCTTTGATAAACAAAGTGAAGAATATAAAAATAAAATTTTAGAGACCGAAAATTGTGTAAGAATAAGCGTCGAGGCAGGAAGTATAAAAGGTTGGGCAAAATATATTAAAGATAAAGGAGATCACGTTGGTTTAGACAGTTTTGGCAAAAGTGCTCCTTATAAAGATATCTATAATCATTTTGATATAACAAGTGAACAAATTGTAATTTTGGCTAGAAAATTATTAAAATAACAATTCATTGGAATTAAAATGAATGGAATAAAATTTTTTCCTAAAAATTTAGAGATTGAAGATAAAAGAGTTCTTTTGAGATTGGATTTAAATGTTCCCTTAAAAGATGGAAAAATTTTAGATAAAACAAGAATTTCACTTGTTGTTCCTTTTTTAAAAGAATTAGTAAAAAAAAAGTCTAAAATTATATTAATATCACATCTTGGAAGACCTAAAGGGAAAGTAAATAAAAAACTGTCTTTAGAACCAATCTTTGAAAATTTAAAAAAAAAAATTGACACAAAAATTTTCTTTTATGATGGAGAAATTAATGACGAAGCAGAAGATAAAAGTAAAAAATTAAAAAAAGGTGAGATTTTGTTTTTAGAAAATATACGATTTTTTAAAGAAGAAGAAGAAAATGATGAAAGATTTTCAAAAAAACTTTCCCAACTTGGAGATATATATATAAATGATGCTTTTTCTTGTTCTCACAGAAAGCAATCCTCTATACATAAAGTAGTAAATTTTTTTAAAGCTTCTTATGGCGGTCCACTTTTAAAGAAAGAAATTGGTGCAATTGACTTAGTTATAAAGGAAAAACAAAGTCCTGTTACATGTATTATTGGAGGTTCGAAAATATCAACAAAAATTAATGTTATTCTAAATTTAATAAAGAGTGTAGACAATGTTATAATTGTTGGCGCTATGGCTAATAGTTTTCTATATCATAAAGGTCATAATATCGGTAAATCTTTATATGAGGAAAATACAAGTAATATAGTAGAAGAAATTTATTCCAAGTCTAAAAAAAATAAATGTAAAATTGTTTTACCTATTGACTGCCTTGTTTCAAAAAATTTTGAAGGAAAAGCTGAAGTAAGAGCAAAAGATAAAATTAATATTGATGAAATAATTCTAGATATTGGTCCAAAAACAATAGAATTAATAACAAAAATTATAGATGATTCTAAAACTGTTCTTTGGAACGGACCAGCTGGATATTATGAAAATGAAAATTTTTCAATTGGAACAAAGACAATAGCAAATAAGATATCTAAAAATACTTGTAATAATTCTTTAATATCAATTCTAGGTGGTGGTGATACCATTGCTGCTTTAAATAAAAATAATTTAAAATTATCTTTTACTCACTTATCAACAGCTGGTGGTGCTTTTTTAGAATACTTAGAAGGAAAAGACTTGCCTGGTCTAACTGTTTTAAAATAAATATTTCATTATGAATTTAAAGGAAATAGCTAAAAAAATGGTTGCTAAAGGTAAAGGAATATTAGCGGCAGATGAAAGCACTGGAACAATGGAAAAAAGATTAAAAAGTGTCAACGTTGAGTCCAATGAAAAAAATAGATTAAATTTTAGAGAAACTTTGTTTAGTTCGGAAGGAATGAAAAATTATATTGGTGGAGTTATTCTATTTGAGGAAACATTAAAGCAAAAAAGTAAAAAAGGTATTTCAATACCAGATTTAATAGCTCAGAGTGGTTCTGTCCCAGGAATAAAAGTTGATAAAGGTGCCAAAACTTTGGCAGGATCTCCAGATGAAAAAATTACAGAAGGACTGGACGGTTTGAGAGATAGATTAAATGAGTATTATAAATTGGGTGCAAGATTTACAAAGTGGAGAGCGGTATATTCCATCTCAGAAAAATATCCATCTTTACAGGCAATAAAGTCAAATGCTCATGCACTTGCTAGATATGCTGCATTAGCTCAAGAGGCAAAAATGGTTCCAATAGTTGAGCCAGAAGTTTTGATGGATGGAAATCACAATATAGAAAAATGTTTTAATGTAACTACAGATGTTTTGAATGAATGTTATGAACAGTTAGCAATTCATAAAATTTCGCTTGAAGGCACTATACTTAAACCAAACATGATATTACCTGGTTCAAGCTGTAAAGAGAAAGTTAGTTCTCAAGAAATTGCAAAAAAAACCATGGAATGTTTAAAAAAAAATGTTCCTAGTGAAGTAACTGGTATTGCTTTTCTTTCTGGAGGACAAACTGAAAAAGAAGCTACAAAAAATTTAAATGAAATTAACAAAATAAATGATACAAATTTTCTTATATCTTTTTCTTACGGAAGAGCTCTTCAACAAAGTGCTTTAAAAATATGGTCAAAAAATATGGAAGATATAAAGAAAATTCATAATGTTTTTAACCATAGGGCTAAGATGAATGGTCTTTCGTCTAAAGCCCAATGGTCTGAAAACTTAGAAAATGAGTTTGCAGCTTAAAATTGAAAAGAATTGTCTACTTAATTTCACCTCAAAAAATTGACCAAGATTTTTACAAATCTTTAAGAAAAGTCCTAGCTACAAAAAAGGTTAAATTTTTTCAATTAAGACTTAAAAAAACTTCTAAAAAAAATATAATTAAAATTGGGAAAAAAATTAAAAGTATTACAGACAAATTTAAGGTTAAATTAATTATCAATGATAGCCCTCTAATAACAAAAAAGTTAAAAGCATCTGGATGTCATATTGGTCAAACTGATACTTCGATCATTAGGGCAAGAAAAATATTAAAAAATAAAATAATTGGTGTCACTTGCCATAGTTCAAGTAAATTAGTTGATTTGGCTATAAAGAAAAAAGTAAATTATATAGCTCTAGGATCTTTTTATAAATCTAAATTAAAACCAAACGCAAAAAAGGCTAATATAAAAATAATAAAGAAGATAAAAAAGAAAACAAAAATACCTATAGTCGTTATTGGTGGAATTACTAATAAAAATTATAAAAAATTAATAATTTTAGGAGCGAATTATATTGCAATATCAAGTTTTATTTGGAATAACCCACTTCTTAGACCAGAAATAGCAATAAAGAAATTTAAATAAATGAAAATAACAGCTAACGAAATTAAACCAGGAATGGTTATTGAACATAAAAATGACTACTGGAATGTTTTAAAAACTCAACATGTTAAACCTGGGAAAGGTGGAGCTTTCAATCAGGTAGAGCTTAAAAGCATTACTAAAGGTACCAAACTAAATGAAAGATTCAGATCTAGTGAAAATATAGATAAAGCAGAGTTAGATGAAAAAAAATTTAATTTTTTATATTTAGACGATAAAAATTGTCACTTTATGGACAACAAATCTTTCGAACAAATATCTATTGAAAAAACACTAGTAGGAGAAAAACATAAATTACTTAGTGAAAACCTCGAAGTTATAATTACATTTATGGATGAGAGACCAATATCAGTTGAATTACCTAAAAATATAATATGTGTTGTTGAAAGTACTGATGCTGTTGTTAAAGGTCAAACAGCTGCTTCTTCTTATAAACCTGCAAAATTAGATAATGGGATAAACACAACAGTTCCACCGTTCATAGAGTCTGGTGAAAAAATTATTTTGGATACAAGAACACTAGAATACATCAAGAAAGCAAACTCATGAGAATAAATTCTCCTCAAATGAATATAATTCATAGGGCATGTTTAAAAGCTTCTAAATCTCTTATTAGAGATTTTGGAGAGATTGAAAAACTACAAGTTTCATCAAAAGGTCCAGGTGATTTTGTTTCAGCAGCTGACAAAAAATCAGAAAAAATTATTATTGAAGAGTTATTAAAAGCTCATCCAGAATATGGAATTTTAAGTGAGGAGTCTGGTGAAATAAATAAAAATAATAAAGAAAAAAGATGGATAATAGATCCAATTGATGGAACTTCAAATTTTTTAAACGGCATACCTCAATTTGCAATATCTATAGCTTACGAAGAAAATAATGAAGTATTGTGTGGAATTATTTTTGATCCAATCAAAAATGAAATGTTTTTCGCTGAAAAAGGTTCTGGTGCTTTTTTGAATAATTCAAGAATTAGAGTTTCAAATAAAAAAAGCTTAAAAGAATCAATGTTAGTTACAGGCGGACCAAGAGTTAGTAGTAAAAAAAGAGAGGATATTTTTAAAGAATACACAAAAATTTCAAACATTGTTGATATACCGATTAGAAAATTTGGCAGTGCAGCATTAGATATTGCTAATGTTGCTTGCGGTAGATTTGATGGTTATTGGCAATGGGAACTGAGTTACTGGGATATTGCTGCAGGAATAATTATTTTAAAAGAAGCTGGTGGATATATCGAATTTTTAGATGTTAATGAAAAAAACTCTTTAAAAAGGAACATAATTGCTTCAAATTCTAAAATTCATCAAGAACTAAAAGATGCAATAAAAAAAAATATTGAGTAAAAATTGTATATAATATAAAAGACGTTTTATTATGAAAAAAAATATACACCCTAACTATCATAAAATTAAAGTTGTTATGACAGATGGCAGTGAGTTTGAAACAAGGTCAACTTGGGGAAAAGAAAACGATGTCTTAAAATTGGACATAGACCCAAAATCACATTCCGCTTGGACGGGTGGAGCACAGAAAATTTTAGATAAAGGAAGAGTAAGTAAATATAATAAAAAATTTAGTAACCTAAGAACTAAAAATAAATAAAT
>MDSW01021204.1_pt1 | contig 18644 bp, 16 predicted proteins | sample 811171 | NCBI WGS metagenome assembly MDSW01 (sample SAMN05326641, study PRJNA326480) | marine metagenome | isolation source: seawater | place: Atlantic Ocean: North West | collected 2012 | reverse complement strand
TTCTCTCCGCCCACCCCTCGCTTTCAATCCCCGTCCTCGACGCCTTTCAACTCCATCTGACGCCTTTGAACTCCACCCCGACATCGCTTTGTATGGAACGACCCTAAGGCGGAGTCGATCGCGGATCTGAACCGGTTCCAGACGGAGTGGCGGCCGCCGGGAGGGACGGCGGGAGGGGGAGCGGGAGGGGCGGCGTCGGGCGCGATTGGCGCGATGGGCGCGGAAGGTTTCCCGCGCAGCGCGTCGCCGGCGCCGGCGGGGCGGACGGACGGCGTGAACGGGGGCGGCGCTTTCGGCGCTTTCGGCGGCGGCGCGCACGCGCACGCGCACGGGCACGGCGGGCTGCACCGGTCGTTCTCCGTCGCGGACATGAACGCGAACATCACGAGCGGCGGGCACGGCGCCGATCGCGGAAGCGGGTCGCCGTTCCGTCCCGGGATGCCGCAGTCGGTCACGCACTCCGCGAGCGTGAAAGACCTGAGCTCGCTGGGCAAGGCGACCGCGAAGATGCCGCGACTCGCGGAGCTCGAGTCGGACGAACGGATGACGGACGTCGGCGGAGTACGCGCGGCGGGCGCGACGTCCCCGGACATCATCCCGGAGGACGGGACGTGGCACGACGACGGGATAGCGCGGAACTACGCGCTCGCGAACGCGCACGTCGCGCCGTCACCGCCGGGCGCGGACGCCGCGAAATCGCTCTTCGGCGAAGGCGCGTTCCCGGACCTCCCGCCGCCGCGTCGAGACCTCGGCGCGGGGGATTACGCGTTGCTCAGAGAGTTGGGAAGAGGGCTGTGCGGGACCGTGTACCTCGCGCGCGAGAGGGCGACCGGGAACATCGTCGCGTTCAAGGTGATGCGGAAGTCGAAGCTCGTGGACGTCGGCGAGGCGAAGCACGCGAGCGAGGAGCGGCGGCTGCACGAGCGCGTCAGTCGCGGCCCGTTCATCAACCGCCTCCTCGCGTCGTTTCAAGACGCGCACGCGTTGTTTCTCGTCCTAGAGTACGCGCCGTGCGGGGATCTGTTCCAGGCTATGAACTTCCACGGGCTGCCCTCGCGGAACGACGCGGTGATATTCACGATCCAAGTCGCGACCGCGCTGGAGCACTTGCACGGCTTGGGGTACGTCTATCGCGACTTGAAGCCGGAGAACATCTTGCTGCACGGGCACGGCAGCGTGCAGCTCGCGGACTTCGGGATGGCGAAAGCGCTTCGACCGGGCGAGCGATCGTTCACCATCTGCGGCACCGCGCAGTACATGTCCCCGGAGGTGTTACTTCACCGCGGGTGTTACTTCGAAGCGGATCTGTGGGCGGTCGGGATCTTCATCTACGAGCTCGTCACCGGCGACACGCCGTTTTCGTCCATCAGCGGCTCGCGGCAGGACCTGTATCGCCGGCTCATGTCGCACGACCCGGACCACATGGTTTTCCCCTCGAGCATCGACAAGAAGACGTCGAGCGTCGTGAAGGGGTTACTCCAGAACGAAGAGCATCGTCGCCTGGGCGCGTGCGGAAAGATGACGGAGCTGTATAAGCACCCCTGGTTCGACGCCGTGGACGTGTGCGCGGTGCAGCGCGGCTCGGCGACGCCGCGGCTGCAGCCGAGGCGACGGAACGTGATATACGACCCGGCGCTGCAGCGGGTGCTGGAGCGGGGGGACGTGCCGTGGCAGCGGGGGGGGGTCGTGGACGACCCCGCGATCTTAGCGTTGTTCGAGGCGTTTTGAATCGCGCGCGGAGGAGAAGAGGATAGAGGAGCGCGCGGCGCGGGAGACGGCGGATTCTTTTCGACGGGAATAATAAAACGAAACTCGTCGCCGGCCGACCGAACGCGACGCGCACGCGCTTTCAGTCTGCGGTGAATTTACCCCGCGTTTTGGAATTGTCATCGAAGCGAACCCTATGCGTCGCGGTCAGCGATTGACCGGGAAAATTCGGGAAAAATCGAGATTTCCGTGATTTTTCCCGCAGGGTGAAAGCGCGTGTGTTTCTCCTCGCGGGGGAACGAATCGCGCAATTTCCTCCAGGAACAATTCTCATACGCGTCGTCCCGACGAGGGTTTTCCTGACCACGATTACTGTCGCGTAGGGGCATTTCGCGTGCGCATCGCGAGTCGGCAACTTTCGTCGTTTACGTCAGACACACCCCACCCCCGCCTTACCGTAAAATCGAACGATCATGGCGCCCAAGAAGGAAACGAAAAACGCCCTCGTCGTCGAGCGCCTCCACGTGATCCTCGCGGACGCGGATTTAGAGACGATGACCGTCAAGAACGTCCAGGCGAAGCTCGAGTCCGAGCTCAAGACCGATATCGAGCGCGGGTTCGTCCGCGAACAGGTGATCGCTCTTCCTCTAATCGACCTCGCGCCTCGTCTCCATCGCGTGCGGCGCCGCGGGCGTCTTACGACGCCTCGGGGACGCCCTCGAGGCGCGCAATTCACGCAATTCACCCGCTCGCGAGCTCCGAATATTCGATCGCCGCGCTGACGTTTCATTTTGAACCCCCCGCCTCCCTCTCTCTCTCCGCTCAGGTCGAGAAGTACCTTACGGCGAAGCAATCCAAGGGGTACGTCCGAGTCCGCGCGCGAATTCCATCTCCCTCGCGTCCCGCTCGCCGTCGTCGTCTTCGTCGTCGTCGAGCCGTCTTCGTCGGTCGTCGAATCGGACGATTTAATCAACACGATTCGCGAAAACGCGAGACTACGAACAATTCATTCGATACACAATCGACACGCTGACCGCCACCCCCTCCCTCGCTCGCGCTCGATCTTCTCCGACAACGAACAGCACGAAACGCAAGGCGGACGGCTCCGGCGGCAAGGCTGGGAAGAAGTCCAAGGACGACAAGAAGGGTAAGAAGCGCGGTCGCGGCAAGGGCAAAGACGTCACGGACCCGAACAAGCCCAAGGGACCCAAAGGCGCGTACATGTGCTTCGTGCAGATCGCGCGCCCGAAGATCAACGCGTCGCAGCCCGGCCTGAAGTTCGCGGAGATCGCGAAGCAGCTCGGCGAGCAGTGGAAGTCCATGGACGCGCCGACGCGCGCCAAGTACGATAAGATGGCGGAGGACGACAAGTTGCGGTACGCGCGCGACATCGCCGCGTACGTGCCCATGGACGCCGCCGGTCTTGACCAGCTCAGGAAGGAGAAGCAGGCGAAGAAGTCCGCGGGAGGGTTGCAGAAGCCGTACAAGTGCACGCCCGCGCTCACGAAGTTCCTCGGCGGGGATAAGACGATCTCGCGGGCGAACCTCACGAGCAGACTGTGGTCGTACTTCAAGAGCAAGGAGCTCATGGACCCGGCGAACAAGCGGTGGGTCGTCGCGGATAAGCAGCTGAAGGACCTCCTCGGCGTGGACCGATTCCAAGGGTTCACGGTGTCGAAGTACCTCTCCCAGCACCTCCTCCCGATGGACGCGTGAGGGCGAGGACGAGAGAGACGTACGTTGAATATATAGCAGCGGAACGGAACGGAACGGAACGACGACGGATGCCGCCCAGTCGTCGACGACGTCGACGAGGGCTCTTCTGGGAGCGAAGAGAAAACTATAAACAGAACTCGAACGCGGAATAGCTGAGGGCTGTGATAATACGATGAAACCGTTCTACATACAGTACGACAGACCGCGTCCACACGCCCGCGCCGCGCGCGATCGACCGAACGAGGGAGCGGCCCGGAGCAGCCCGGGACGAGCCGAGGCGCGCGCTCGCCGCGCGCGGCGACGGCACTCTCGCTCGCGTCCTCCCCCTCCCCCTCCCCGTCCACCCGACCTCGCCCTCGCTTCTTCGCAGACGGACGATCGCGCGCGACGGCATGCCGCCGTGGTCGTGGTCGTTCGCGCGCGCGCGCGCGGGCGCGCACGCGTCGCTGCCGGTGAACGCGCTCGCGTCCCCCCCCGCGTCGCCGTCGACGCGCGCGAACGCGGGAGGTCCGCAGAAGCCGAGGAGTCGAGTCGCGTCGGTCGCTCGCGGCGCGGCGATCGTCGCGCTGTGCGTCGCCGCGATCGCGGCGCTGTACCACCTCGCGTCGCCGACGATCGCGGAGGCGATCGGCGACGCCGCGCGGCGACAGCGCGCGGCCGCGTACGTCTCCGAGAAGCTCACCGTCTTCGGCGAGGCGCCCTCCCTTCTCGGTCCTCTCGAGAAAAATCAAACGCGTTTTACAACGCAGTCCGTCTCATCCACCGCGCTTCCCTCGTCGACCCTACCGCCCGGCGTCCTCGCGCGAGAGCTCCGAGCCGTGTTCCTGATCCCGTTCCTTCAAGCCTGCGTCGCGACCACCGCGTTTTTATCCTCCCTCGTCGCCGCGGACAGGATGTTTCACGTCTACGTCGCCGCCTACTGGCGTCTCTGTTCGCGGAAGGATCCGGTCTCGGCGCGGTGGCGCGTGCGCGCGCCGATGCCGGACCCGCAGACCGTGACCCCGGACACCGTGCACTTGTTCCCCACGGTCGTCGTGCAGCTGCCGATGTTCAACGAGAAGGAAGTCTGCGAGCACGTCATCGACGCGGCGTGCGCGTTGGAGTATCCGCGGTCGAGAATTCTCGTGCAAATTTTGGACGACTCGACGTGCTCGGAGACGCGGCGTCGGATCGAGCACAAGGTGTTCTATCTCACACTGGTCCCCGTACGACGGCGTTCGCGTGGTGAACGCCGATCCTTAAGGACTTTTGCCGTCGCATCTCTCCACCCATCCCACGCGTTCAATCCCCGCCCTCGACGCCTTTCACCTTCAACTGACGCCTTTGAACTCCACCCCGATATCATCGCACAAGGTGTTCGAGTGGAAAGAGCGAGGGGCGAACATCGCGTACCGGTGGCGGTCGAACCGCTCGGGGTACAAGTCCGGCGCGATGGAGGAGGCGATGGAAGACATCGCTGCGTACGAATACGTCGCGATATTCGACGCGGACTTCGACCCGGAGCCGGACTTTCTGCTCAAGACGGTGGTCTACCTGCGCGATAACCCCGCCGCGGGGTTCGCGCAAGCGCGGTGGGTGTACACGAACGGCGACGAGAGCGTGCTGACGCGCGTCCAGGAGATATCGTTGAACTACCACATCCGCTGCGAGCAGTACGCGCGCCACGCCGCGGACGTCTTCTTCAACTTCAACGGCACCGCCGGGGTGTGGCGCCGCGCGTGCATCGAAGACGCCGGCGGCTGGAACCACCGGACGACGGTCGAGGACATGGACCTCTCTCTTCGCGCGTACCTTCGAGGGTGGAAGTTCATATTCCTGGACGACGTGACGTGCCCGAACGAGATCCCAGCGTGTTACGACGCGTTCCGCAAGCAGCAGCATCGCTGGAGCTGCGGACCGATGCAGCTGTGGCGCGCGGCGACGACGGCGGTGTGGACGGCGAAGGACGTCCCGTTCGCGAAGAAGTGCTACCTCGTCGTCTTCTTCTTTGGCACGCGCATGTTCGCCACGCACGTCGTGTCCTTCTTCCTGTACTGCGTCCTCATCCCGCTGTGCGCGACCGCGCCGGAGGTGACGATCCCGTTCTGGGCGCTCGTGTACGCGCCCGTGCTCGTCACGCTGTCCACGATCGCGTTCACGCCGCGGGGGTGGCGCGTCGCCGCGCAGTACGTGCTGTTCGAGAACGCGATGTGCATCGTGAAGCTCACCGCGATGCTCGCTGGGCTCTTACATTGGTCGAACGCGCACGAGTGGGTCGTCACCACGAAGCTCGGGAGGTTCGTCGACAAGGTGAAGCGCAGCGAGGTCGGCGTCAAGGCGAAGGCGGCGGCGAAGAGAGTCGCCGCGAGCGTGCCGGAAAAGTTGAAGAGAGCGCGAAAGGTGTACGCGCGAGAACTGTGCATGGGCGCGTTCTTCCTGTCGTGCGGGCTGTACGGCGTGTGCGTGCACGCGATGTGGTACTACGCGATATTCCTGTGCGCGCAGGGCGTCGTGTTCCTCGCGTTCGGGTTGAATTACGTCGACGGGAGGTGAGAGGCGGGGCGGGCGCGTAGAAACTACTGTGGTCGAAACGCACACGCACGCGCGCACTGCAGTTCAAAAGCGCGCACAGCACTCGAACGCGTTCCCGAACGACGAAACGCGTCGATCCGTCATCAGACTCGTCCGCGTCTCCTCGCGCGCGCGCACGCGCTGCCGCGATGCCGTACAAGCTCGTGGGAGGCGGCCTTCGAACCGCGTTCGGGAAGAACGACCGCGTCTCCCCCGAGCAAGTCATCGAGTCCGCGGGATGGAGCGCCGGTCGCGGCGGAGGTGGTCGGACGTACCAATCGTTCCTCCTCCTCGTGACCTGCGTCACGATCGCGTCCGAGGCTGCCGAGGTCGCGCTCCTGTCGCTCGTGCTCCCGCACATCCGCGCGGAGTTCAACCTGAACGGGTTCGAGACGGATCAGGTCGCGGTGTCGATATTCGCCGGGCAGATGGCCGGGTGCTTCGTCTTGGGGAAGCTCGCGGACGTGCGCGGCCGACGACCGTGCGCGATCCTCGCGTCGTTCCTCGTCGCCGCGGGAGGGTACCTCAGCGCGATGGCGTGGGACGTGAACACGCTCATGGCGTGCCGGTTCGTCGTCGGCATGGGCGTCGGGGCCGCGTTCGTGCCGATCGACATGCTCGCGGAGGCGTGCCCGGACGACGTGCGTGCGCGACGCCCCCGGACCCGATCCCGTCGAGATCGACGCGCTCCTCCGCTTCTCTCATCGCTTCTCTCGCGCGCGCGTCGGTCGATCAGATCTTGTAAATCTAATCCGTCGTCGCGGCGCGCGTTCTGACCACATCAGCTCTCCTTCCATTTCATCGCGCAGGTCCGCACGGCGGTGACGCAGGTCGCGAACTTATCCTTCAGCGTCGGCGTCGTCGCGATCACGATCCTCGGGTGGCTCACGCTGGACGCGCGCGGTTGGCGGACGCTGACGTTTCTCACCGCCGTCCCTCCCACGTTCGCGTGCGTCATGTCGTGTTACCTCGAGGAGTCCCCGACGTGGTCCGCGGAGCGAGGGAAGACGGCGGACGCGAAGCGCGTCTTAGACCGGATATGCGCGGAGAACACGGGAAGGTTTCTCCCCGAGGGCCTGGAGATCATCAGCGAGAGGGAGCTGAAGAAGAACGACGGGATGACGCGGCCGGCGACGGCGAATTCGGCGAATTCGGCGACGACGGCGACGACGGCGGACGACGCCCTCCTCGGCTTGTCTCTCCTCGGCGGCGAGCTCGGCGGAAGCACCGGCGCGGGCGAATCCTCGGACTCGCCGCCGGACGCGGAGACGAACGTCAAGCTCGCGACGTCGGTGGCGCACAACCTCGTGGGGACGAGAGTCAACGCGTTTCGGACGCTCTGCCTGTGGACCGTCGCCTTCGTGCAGACGTTTAACTTTTACGGGCTGATGCTGCACTCGCCGCTGGTGTTCCGACGGACGGCGTACGACGACTTAGGGCGCGAGAGGAAAGACGTCATCGCGTTCGATTTTCTCGCGATCATAATCGTCAACGCCGGGGACATCGTCGGGAACGGCCTGGCGCTCGCGGCGCTCAAAGCGAAAGCCAACCCGCGGTGGGTCTGCGCGGCGTGCGCGTGCGTCTGCGTGCCGCTGCTCTGGGTGCCGCTGATCGACGCGCTGCGATCGTCGAGGACGGGGTTGATATTCATGATGCTGATCGGGCGGATACCCGCCGCGCCGATCGGCGCGATGAGCTGGATCCTCGCGTCCGTGGCGTACCCGACGTTGTTCCGCGCCACCGGGCACGGGCTCGCCAACGCGGTGGCTCGGTTCGGCGCGGTGGCGGCGTCGTCGATGTACTCCACGCGCGCGTCCATCGGCGTGCCCATCCACGCGATCGCGCTCGCGGCGATCGTGCCCGCGGCGCTGCGACTGCCGCTCGGGAGCTTGGAGAGCGCGGTGGGGGGTGGGGGGATGGGGGGGGGCAGCGTCGGGATGACGTCTGTTCGACGCAAGAACGCGTCTTAGCGGCGCGCGCGAACTACATAGTTTATTGACTGATATTGATTCGATGACGCGCGCGCACTCGTCGTCGGTCGATCGCGTCGCGTCTCGTCGTCACATCTCGGCGCGGCGCGGCGGTCGTCGCCGTTCTTCCGCGATGTCGACCGCGCGCGAGGACGACGTCGCACGCGGCGCGGAGGGCGCGCCGCGCGCGGACGTCGCCGTCCCCGACCGCGCGACGGAGGCGAAGGGCGGGGAAGCGCTTCCCGCGCCCACTCCCGAGGACGGCGCGGGGACGCGCGTCGTGCGCGTGGGCAGCGGTGTCGCGGTGCCGATCGGGGAGGAGCGCGGACCGGTCGTCGTGAACGCGGACGGATCGCTGTCGTCGATCGCGAACTGGGACGAGATGACCGACCGCGAGAGGGAGGCGACGCGACGACGGATCGCGAAGCGGAACAACGCGCGTCTCGAAGCGTTGAAGGCGGCGGGCGGCGACGAGCGCGAGGGGAAGCGCGACGACGCGTCGTGACGACGCGGACGCCGCGCGCCGTGCGATTCTATTCTATCCTATCCTATCCTATCCTATTCTAGCTAGCACATCGACGCGTTCCCATCTTCTAATCGCCCTCGCGCCGTCCCGGGACGACGTACGGCGTTCGCTTGTCGCGGCCGCACATTCCGCACGTCTCCGCTCGCCTCGCCGAGCTCCTGCACCACGCGATCAGATTCGTCCGCCGCCCTTCCGTCGTCGGCATCGCCTCGTGACAGTGCTTCCCCGCGTGCATCACCGCGACGCCCTCGCGGTGAAACCTCGGGCACCGCCGCGCGTGCGAGGACCCCGCCTCGCCCTCGACGCCGCCGAAGAGGAGCTCGCCGCCGTCGAAGGCTTCGCGCGGCGAGACGCACACGTTGATCGTGACCTCCGCGTCGTCGAAGTGGTACGCCAGGTCCGCGTCCTTCCCCGCCGCCGTCGTCGCGTCGTAGGAGACGCTGAACGAGCGGTGGTGGTCGAGGGTGTCGCATCCGGGCACCGCGCGCGGGTGGTACAGCGCCCTCGCCATCGGCGCGATGTACTCGCGAAGCAGCGGGTCGAGAAGGTTCTCGCACAGACCGAGCTCGTGTAGGAGGACGCCGTCGTCGTTCATCGTGTTCGGGCGCGCGCGCGGCATCCCGCTCCGTTCGAAGTGGTCGAGCTCCTCGCGCAGGAGACGACATAAGGTGGGCGTGAGCGCCGGGAAGGTGAACACCCCGCGCGGGCTCTCGCGGATCGTCCCGAGCGGTTCCGTCGCGTCGAGGAACCTGCGGCGCGCGTCCACCTCGCCGCCCTTCCCGCCGCCGCGCGCCGCCGCATACGCCGCCGCCGTCGCTTCCTTCGCCGTCCGCGCCAGTTCCGTCCACCGCGCGTCCACGAACTCGCTCTCGCGCGTCTCGAAGTCGGAGTCGAACAGCTCGCGGTGCAGCGGCGCGTAGTTCGCGGAGATGTGCGCCTTGCGTCGACGCGCGTCCTCGAATCGCGTCTCTCGCCTCATCAGCTCGCTCGCGAGCTCCGCGTGGACGGCGTCGCGCGCCTCGCTCGTCAGCGCGCGCGTCAGCTCGGGATACCGCGCGTCGAACGCGTCCGCGCTGCCGTCGTACGTCACGTGCCTCCCGAGCGACTTGGCGAAGAAGTTCTCGCGGCGATGGCACTCGCACCACGCGAGCTCCTCCTCGAGCCATCGTTCGCGCGTCGCGGTCGTCTGCACCGCGGCGTCCGCGGCGCCGCTCGCGAAGAGCGCGCGCGTCCCGAGGACGCGACACATCGAGACGCCGCTCACTCTGAGGCGGTTCATCGCGCGCATCGCGCACGAGGAGAGCGTCGCGCCCATCGACGCTCTCGACCCCTCGCCGCGGCGCGGAGTGACCTCGGACGCTGCGACGTTCGCTGAAAAAAACGAGAAGGCTGCCTGCGGCGCGCGAGATCTCTCAATAATCCCGGGCGTCGTCATAATCCGACGCGCGATCGGAGGAGGACGCCGCGCCGCGCACGATGGAGAAGCACCATAAGCTTCGAAGGCCCGCGGGATCGTCGATCCACGCGTGCAACATCTGCGGCATCGAGGGCCACCAGGCGGCGAACTGCACGAACGGGACCGTGAACTGGGCGCAGAAGTGGGGCCCCAGCGCGTTCGCGTCCACGGGACTCGGCGAGTCCACGCTCCCGAAGGAGCCGGACTACAAAGACCTCGCCGCGCAGGCGAAGGCGTTCGCCGCGAAGCGCCTCGCGGAAGAGGAGGCGGCGAAGAAAAAGGCCGAGGGCGGCGGCGACGACGGCGACGACGGCGACGACGCGGAGAAGGATTCGAAGAAGGGCGGCGAGGACGACGATTCCGCGAAGGCGAAGGACGGCGACGGCGACGGCGACGGCGACGGCGACGGCAAGAAGAAGCGATCGCGGGAGGACGGCGACGGCGACGGCGACGGCGGGAAAGAAGCCAAGGGCGCGAAGGTGGAGAAGGCGAAGGAGAAGGACGGCGGCGAGGGGGCGAAGGACGGGGGCGAAGACGAGGCCAAGGCGGCGGCCGCGCCAGCCGCGCCGGGGGCGCCCGGGGCCGCGGCGCCCGCGTCGGACTGGAGGGTGTTCTACGATAACCTCGGGCGGCCGTACTATCACAACAGCGTGACCGGGGTGACGCAGTGGACCCCGCCGGTGGTGTGATGACGACAGACGAGCGATATGCCGCGACGCGAGGCGCGCGACGGCGTCGCGGATGTGAGTTGGCCCTAAATTAATTTGTGGTTTGAAAGCGAGCTGCCAACGCAACTCTCTTCTAAGTCTACGAGTACGAGTACGTCCTCCCGTCGCGTCACAGAATCTCCTTGAGGAACGCGTGGTGCTCCTCGTTGAAGTGATCCCCGAGCTCGTCCTGCGAGTCGACGCGGGGGAAGAACGCGACGCGTCAGCGCGAGCACGGGGGCGGCGGAGGAGAGCGAGCCGACGTCGGGGCGGGGGGGGAGGTCCGTCGGTCGCGTTCGCCGCACGCGTCTTCGTCGGATCGCGGCCGTGGGCTCGTGAAGTGTCACTCAGCGCCGTTCGTTGAGCGTCGGTGGAAAGAAGACCAGTGATACTGTGCGTGATATCGTCATCTCCGAACGAGACCGACGAACGCGACCGACCTCCCCGAGCGAGCGACGAAAACGCAGGCGGGCTGGGCGGGAAAAAAAAAAAAACAGACGGCGCGCGCGGCGCGGAGCCACCGACGACCGCGCGCGCACCTTCGTGAGCCACTTGTAGTCCTTGCACTTCGACTCGAGCTTCAGAACCCCCTCGATCCACTGCGCGCGGTGGTAATAGTTCGTCCCCCCCCCCCCCCCGGTCGTCGCCGGCGCGGCGGCCGCGCCGTCGCCGCCGCCGCCGCCGTCGCCGCCGCCGTCCCCCTCCGCCGCCGCCGTCTCTCTCTTCGCCGTCTCTCTCTTCGCCGCCGCCGCCTTCTCGGGAAACTTCCCCATCGGCGCGTTCCCGACGACGTACGTCTCGATGCTGTCCCCTATGCACGCCTCCATCGCGGCGGTGGCGACCTGCCGCATCGTCTCCCCCTCTTTCCCGCTGTGCTTCCGCCGGGGGAAGCCCCAAACCCCGGTGTCCGCGTCTTGCACGACGAGGAACAGAAACTGATCGGACTTGCGTCGCATCGATCGCACGTCGTTCGCGCGATCCGCGTCCGTCTCTCTCGGCGCCGCGACGAACGCCTCCATCTGTCGCAACTCGTCCTCGGACTCGTACTCCTTCTTCGGGTTCGTGATCTCCCTCGGGAGCTCTTTGCGCCACCGCTGCGCGCGCTCGTGCGACCACTCGTTGTACTCCGTCTCCCACGCGGGCGGGAGCGGCAGGAGGAACGGGATGCGCTCGACGATCATGTTCGCGATGAGCGGCATCTCGACTTCGACGACGTCCGCGGCGAGCGGGCGGACGCGATGACGTCCGCGCGTCGCGTGGGCGGCGCGCGCGGCCGCGGCCGCGGACGAGGCGGACGACGCCGTCGGCGTCGACGCGAGTTGGACGACGACGATCGATCCGCCGTGGCGCGTCGTCGTCGGGTGCCGCGCCGCCGAGGCGGTCAGCGCGCGCTGCAGCGGCGACGCCGCCTTGCGCGCGCCGTCGCCGAGTGCGCGGAACATCGCGTGAATTCCGTCGAAGCGCGCGGGGTCGCTCGCGCGCGCCTCCGAGTGTGCGCGCGAGGACAGGGCGCGTAACCCTGAAGGATTGATTCGATTCTCGAGCAGGCCAAACGAACGCGCGCGACGACCAGATCATTCGCCACTTTCGAACGCAAGGGGACGCGCTCGTCGCCGCGCGTCGAGGGCTTCGAATCCCGCCCGGCGTCTCCACCTCCTCCTCCTCGCCGGAGCCGGACGGACGCGGCGGTCGCGTCGCTCGACCGCGCGGACGACGACGACGACGACGACGACGACAGGACGACGACGCGCGCGATGGAGGCGATACGCGAGGGCGAGCGCCAGGCGCCCGCGCCTCCGACGGGGCCCCGGTCCGCGCTCGCGCGCGCGCGAGCGACGCGACCGGAGCAGACGGGCGCGACGACCGCGGCGCCGGAGGAGAAGAGACCGAACTCGCTGTGGCTGGACGCGTGGAACGTGCGTCGTCCGTCGTCGTCCTCCGCGACGCGACGCGACCCTCGCGCGCGCGTCCTCCGTCGCTTCGGCGAGAAAAGAACCCGCCGGAGTCGTTCTCCTGTCCGACCGTCAGACCGATCGCGAAATCGTCGTCGCTGACCTCCGCTTCTCTCCTCGCCCTTCCTGCCCCCAAACAAACTCCTCCTCTCGCAGGACCCGATGGCGGGCGCGCCCGCGTACAGCCCGTGCGTGACGTCCGCGGACCTCGCCGGCGACGGCGAGTGGCGCCTCGTCGTCGCGACGGCGGACAAAAAATTGAAAACGTGGAACGGCACGACGCTCGCGAGCGAACACACTCTGCTCGAGGTCCCGGTCGGGATCGCGGCGTTCTACGCGGAGGACCACAACAACCCGGCGTCGATGAAGGCGCCCTCGCTCGCGGTCGCCGCGGGGTGTTACGTCTACATCTACCGTAACCTCCGGCCGTTTTACAAGTTCACCGTGCCGAACCAGACGGTGGACGCGGCGGAGACGGTGACGTGGGAGCGCCTCCGCGACGGCGCGATCGCGCCCGTCGAGGCGTTCGAGACGCTCTCCGAGCTGCGCGACCAGGGCGCGAAGCTCACGTCGCGGTCCCTGGATCTGCTCGCGATCGAGGAGGGCGAGGACGTCCAAGCGCGACGCGACGCGTTCGCGTACGGCAACGCGCCCGAGCCGTTGACGCAACAGACGTCGGTGACGTGCGTCGGGACGATCAAGAAGCGCTCGGACGACGCGGCGTCGCCGGACTGCGTGTACTTCGGGACGGAGTCCGGGCAGCTGTACGTGTTGCACAGCTCCGGGACCGCGGTGCGAAGCGTGTTTCAGTTGCCCGCCGCGCCCGCGTTTGTCGCGTCGACGGGCGTCTTGGAGGTGGACTATCGAATCGTCGTCGCGTGCAGGGACGGCAAAGCGTACACGATCAAGAACGACGAGATGAGCGGCGTCGTCGTCGAGTTCGAGTCCCAGCCCGTGGGTCTGTGCCTCGGCGGCAAGTCCATGATCGTCGGGTGCATGAACGACGTCGTTCACGCGTACACCGTCAGAGGACGAAAGGAGCACAGCATCTACATGCCCTCGAACATCCTCGCCATGGAGGAGCTCGTCATCGACCGCGCGCGGACGTCCCGGTGCCTCATCGTCGCGCTCGGGAACGACGAGCTCAGGGTGTACAACGGCAAGTGTCTGGTGAGCACGTGCGCGATGAGCGACCGCGTGCGCGGAATGAGGTTCGGACGCGTCGGACGAGAGGACAACGCGCTCGCGCTGACGACGAGAGGCGGGAGCGTGCGCGTGAAGATCATGCCGCGGTCGGCGAAGCTCGAGGGGTCGAGCCGGGCGGGACCGCCCGCGGAGCAGGACATCCCGCTCGCGGTGCCGAAGAAGACGAAGCTGTACGTCGAGCAGACGCAGCGCGAGCGGCTGAACGCGATTGACATGCACCGGGTGTTTCAGCGGGATCTGATGCGGCTGCGGTACGAGACCGGGAAGGCGTACTTGAAGGTCATGAAGGACGGCACCGGGCCGTCGTCGAGCGGCCAGGACGGCGTGAACATTCGATTGAACGCGACGATACAAGGGCTCGGCCCGCTGTTCCGTCTGAACGTCGAGCTGAAAAACTGCGGAGAGAAGCCGGTGATGGAGATCCCGGTGCTCGTGCAGAGCTCCGAGGTGTACAAGATCCCGAAACCGATCCACAGGTGCCCGGTCCTGCTCCCGGGGTACACGTACAAGATAGAGGTCATGATCCATTGCGTGGACCCGAACGGCGGCGCGGACGACGTCCACGTGTACGTGTGCAGAGCCGAAGGCGGGCGGCCGCACGTGAACGCAATCGTGAAGATGCCCATGAGCGAGTTCGCGGACGAACCCCGGTGACGCGGGGAGCGAGGGAGGGAAAGATGGATGAATTTCGCGACGACTGACGGACGCCGCGCGTCTCGCCGCTCACTACTTAGCTCGACGATACCTTAGCCCCGTCGTTTGTTACGTGATCGCGCGATAGAGAGAGACGAAGCGAATCGAAGCGCGCGTCGTCGCGTGAATCTACTCCTGTGCAGATTACAACCGAAGTTTGGCGCCCGCGTTCTGTTCGCTCCTCCGAGGACCGTCGTCGCGTAAGGTCGACCCGCGCTCCTAAGCGCACTCGAGAACGAACCGCCGCAGTTGCCACACCGAACCCCCCCCCAGTGCGCGCGCGCTTACTGGAACAGCCCGCCCTTGGACTTCTTGTCGCCGCCGATCTCGAAATGCTTGCACCGCTTGATCGGGTGCATGCAACGCGACTTGCACGTGTTACACTGAAGCATGAGCACGATCTTCTTCGTGGTCTTAGCCTGTTTGTTTTGGTCGCGAGGAGGGGCGGGGTGGTCAGGAAGCGTTCGCGGGGGTATTCACGGCGACGCTGAAGCGCGGGAGGACGCGGCTGCGGCGCGACGCATCGCGTGGTCCGCCCCCTTCACCGCGTAACCCTAAAACACGCGCGACGACGTTTCCGCGACGACGGGCGGGACGCGCACCTTCTTGTGGAACACGGGCTTGGTCTGACCACCGAAGCCACTCTGCTTGCGGTCGTAACGCCTCTTACCTGCACGAGATGGGGGGAGAAGGTCAGCGAACGTTCGCGGAAGAGCTCTCGAGGCGCGTCTCCGGGGACGATGGCGCGACGCGGGATGAAGATGATGAAAAGCCGAACGGCACGCACCCTGCGCGTAAAGGCTGGCCTTGCCAGTCTTGTACTGCGTCACCTTGTGAGGCGCGTGCTTCTTGCACTTCTTGCAGAAAGTCTTCTTCGCTTTGGGAATGTTCACCTGGGATGGAAGCGCGAGGATGGGGGCGGAGGGCGTCAGCGGATGCCGTGCGCTCGCGACGAGCGTGAAAAGCCCTAGAAACCGGCAGCGCGCGCGGGATCCGGAACGATGGCCGAGACCGCCGTCGTGGCCGCGACGACGTCGTCCCGAGACCCCGAATGCACGCGCGGGGAGGTCCTCGCGAGGATCACGCGCACCATTTTTCCAGCCTCCTGCTACACACGGCGTCTAGGCGCGCGTCAAAGAGGGTAGCGACGCGCGAGTTAAGGCGATGAAGAGCGGTCGGGAGATTCCATACGAAATTTTGCGTACTCGTACTCTATGGTTTTTTAGTCTGATCGAATAGCGCAACTTGTATAGAATACGCAGCGGTCGGTCGCATCGATCCATTTTTTGCACGCGCGGGCTGGGCGATTGCAGGAGCGCGGCTCGTTCGTACTCTTTTCTCGTCGTTCAACTCGCAGCACTAGTCGTGCGGTGTCGCTCGCGCGTCTCGGACGCTCTACTCGTGCGGTTCGCGGAACCGTCGCTCGTCTCGTGTTCTTCTGGCGCGTTCGTTCGGTCGGTCGCCGTTTCAGTTCGCGCTCATCGTCGCCATGACGCGCGTCGCCGCTTCTTCGGCGGCGCCGCCGCGTCGTCGTCGTCGTCGTCGTCGTCGTCCTCGTCGCTTCCTCACTTGATCGCGATCTTCTTCTTCTGGTCCTTCGAGTCGTGCTTCTTCTTCACGTCCAGGCACAGCGTCCCGTTATCGTACGTCGCCTGAAGCGAGCTGAAGTCCGTGTTCTCGGGCATCCGAAGCGCGCGCTGTTGGAACTCGGAATACTCCCGGCGTTCGCTCCGGTGCCACCGCTTGTCGGGGGACTCCTCTTCTTCGCTCTCCTTGGACTCGCGCTTCGTGCCGATGCGGATGACGTTGCCGTCCACCTCGAGGGTGATTTCTTCCTTTTTCACCCCGGGGACGTCCGCCTTGAGCTGGTACGCGTCGTCGGTCTCCTGCGGTCGTGCGCGAGAGTCAGTCGTCGTCGGCGCCGCGTTCGGCGACGCGTTTGGAAAAAAAGAAAAAGTTCGCGTCGATACGAGTGTCGTATCGCGCGCGGTGATTGGCCGGGGAAAGGAATCGACGACGAGAGAAGAAAAACGCGCCGTGACGTCCACGGGGATGAAGCGGTTGATCGCCGTCCCCTCGCGCGTGGGCGCGAAGACGCTGCTGAGATCCCCGCGCGGCGCGCGAGGGTTCATAAGCGCGCCTCCGACGCCTCCGAAGGGCGTGCCTCCGAGGAAGTGCGAGAAGAACTGCGGGGCGGGGGAGGGGAGAGGGGGGCGTCAGCGCGCGTCGTTGTTGCTTTTTCAGAACGGCGGCGGCGGCGGCGGCGCGCGCGAGAGAGAGCGGGGCGCGGGCGCGCGCGCACGTCGTCGGTCTCGCGGAACGCGTCGCGGAAGTGGGAGTCGGTGGAGAGAGGAGCGAGGGCCATTTTTTCGTGAGCGGAGCGGCGAGGAGGCGGGTGCTGTCGTGAGCTGCGTGCGCGGCGCGTGCTGGTATGACGCGCGCGCGCTCGTCGTCGTTGTTGCTTTCGTCGTCGTCCCCCGTTTCGTTCGGAAGCTTCGAGAACGCGCCTTCCCTGGTCAGTACCCCACGTTGTGGCCGTGGAAACCTGGGCTGGCTTTTCTCGGCCCGGACGAGAAAATGCTGAGAAAATGCGTTTCTCCGACGCTTCAACGCGGTTTCGGGTTAGGTATCGTCGCGCGCGCGAGGCACACGCGCGCGCGCATCCCGTCGCGTCGTCGCCTCTCTCATCGCGCGTCGTCTTCGTCCCGCCGTTCCTCGCGCGCGACCGCGAGCGCGACATGGCGCGCTAGACGCTCGGGGAGGGAGGACGCGACGCGTTTTGAATCTCGTCCGCGTCGTCGTCGTCTCTCATCGAAAGCGATGTCGTCGACGGACGACGCACCCGCCGCGCCGCTGACGGAGCTCCCCGCGCACGTGACGCTGCAGATACTCGCGCGCCTCAGCGCGCGCGACCTCGCGAGCCTGAGCGCGACCTGCCGCGCGTTCGGGCTCGACCCCGGGTCGAGCTCGTGCGACCATCGCGGCCTCACGCTCGTGGACGCCGCGGCGAAGGAGCGCGTCGGACGCCGCGCGCCGTGGATGGGCGCGCCTCGCGCGCGCGAGTCGTGGCTGTCCCTGATGCGATTCGCCGAGCGCTCCGCCGAGATCGGGCTGCCCATGATCTGCGCCGCGGAGGACGCGACCGCGGTCGTGGCGAGGGACGGGCGGCTGCACGTGTGGGGACCGGTCGTCGATGACGGGGGCTGGGACGACGACGACGACGACGACGGCGGCGGCGGCGGCGGCGGCGGCGGCGGCGGCGACGACGGACGGGTCCTGACCGCCGCGTGCGGGTACGCGTTCAACGCCGCCGCGGGAGAGTCCTCCGCGCCGCTCGTCGTGCGACGCAACGCCGCGGGGGTCGCACACAGAAGCGGCGGCGGCGGCGCGCCAGGACCCGGAGGAGGCGCGAGCCGACCGCCGCCGTCGCCGGCGGCGCGGGACGCGGCGGCGGGAGCGGGAGCGGGAGCGGGATCCCAGTACTCCCCGGGGGGGGACATCCCCGGGGGCGGGATCGACATCTCCCTCGCGCGCCTCACGCGCATACCCAAACGCGGCGCGTTCGACGGCGAGCGCGTCGTGTCCATGTCCATAGGACGCCTCCACGTCATCGCGTGCACGTCCACCGGCGTGACGTACACGTGGGGAGGCGACGCCGCGGGGCAACTCGGCCGCGGCGTCGTCCGAGAGAGCGTCGCGCTCGCGAGGCTCGCGCTCGGCGGGTCCCCCGGGGTATCCCCCGGGGTCCTCTCCGCGTCGATGCAACGGCGGCGGCGGCGCGGCGGAAGCGGCGGCGCGGGCGGAGGGTACGGCTCCCCCGGCGCGGGGTCGCCGCGGTGCGCGTCGCCGCTCTCGTGGAGCGGCGGCGATTGCGACGAGCGAGACGCCGCCGCGCGACGCGCGGAGGAGAAAAGGCAGTGGACGAGGCCGCGCAGGGTGCGAGACCTCGCCGGGCACGTCGTGATAGGCGTCGCCGCGGGCGCGCACGCGAGCGCGGCGTTCACGTCGAGCGGGGCGTTGTTCACGTGGGGCGATAACCGGAGGTGAGACTGCTTTCCATACGACCCCGTTCGCGTGGTGCACGCCGTTCCTTAAGGACTTTTCCCGTCGCCACTCTTCACCCGCGCTTCCCTTTCAACGTTTGACCGGTAAGACGTTCGA
>MDSW01022658.1_pt1 | contig 18648 bp, 9 predicted proteins | sample 811171 | NCBI WGS metagenome assembly MDSW01 (sample SAMN05326641, study PRJNA326480) | marine metagenome | isolation source: seawater | place: Atlantic Ocean: North West | collected 2012 | reverse complement strand
TTATTATGCAGGATTAAACAACAGCAGTGGAAGTCGTAATAACTTCATTGGTGTTGGTGCAGGAGAAGAAAACACCACTGGAGGTTGTAATAACTTCATAGGTTCATTTGCAGGACGCTGCAACACTGATGGTGACCACAATAACTTCTTGGGTTGTTATTCGGGATACTCTAACACCACTGGATGTTATAATAACTTCTTAGGTCAACTTGCAGGACGCTGCAACACCACTGGATGTTATAATACCTTCTTAGGTCAATGTGCTGGTTATGGTGGTTCTGCTGGTCTTACTGGTAATCATAATACTGCTATTGGACAAGATGCAGGTAAGTGTCTGACTTCTGGATCTGATAATATTTTCTTAGGAAGATATTCTGGTAATACAAACACCAGTGGGTCTTGTAATATTGCTATTGGATATGATGTAGAACTTCCATCTGCTACAGGTAATCAGCAGTTAGCTATCGGTGATGGAACTAACCGTTGGATTGCCGGTGATAGTTCCTTTAATGTAACGATTGCCGATAAGTTGCAAGTCAATGCTTCGGGTATTGTTACCGCATCTTCTGGTATTGTTACTTATTATGGTGATGGATCTCAACTTCAAAATGTTGGGCTGAGTTTAACGGATGATACTACAACTAATGCAACTCGATACCTTATATTTGACGAATCTACAAGTGGATCAGTATCTTCTGTTAATGTATCATCAACTAAACTTACATTTAACCCATCATCCGGAGAACTTCAGGCAGTATTAGTAACCTCTACTTCTGACGAAAAACTGAAGCAAAACATTAGAACAATTGAGGATCCTCTAAGTAAAGTATTGTCTCTACGAGGGGTTGAGTTTGATCGTATAGATAATGGAGATCATCAGATAGGTGTGATTGCACAAGAGGTTGAAGAAGTTGTACCAGAAGTTGTTTATGGAACGGATACTAAATCGGTTGCATATGCAAACTTGGTAGGATTGCTAATCGAAGCAGTCAAAGAACAGAATGAAAAAATAGAAGAACAAAGTAGAAAAATAGAAGAACTTGAGTCTAGAATAGGAGGTTGATAATATGGCAACATTAGGACCTAATTACGTCACTGGTATAACTACATCTGTTAATAATACTGATATTGCATTTAAAGAATATGTTGATAACCATACGGGAGGAATTACTGCAACTACTGATAGTGATAGTGGAAAACTTTTAGTAAGTGATGGATCTGCCTCTAGTTGGGAGTATTTGTCTCAAAGATTAGAATTTGAAACTGTAGGAACGACTAACAATACTGTTCCTAGTAGAGTCAATAAACTTTTTATATCTGCCACTGGATCTGGAGGTGGTGGAGGAGCAGGTGAATTGGATGGTGCTAAAGTTCCAAAATTATCTAGTTGGACACAAAGAACAGGTTCATTTAGTAGTTATAGTAATTATTACTATGGTTCTATAACATATGGAGATTCACCTTCCGGAAATAAATGGGTTAATACTGGACAAAGTGCTAGAGTAGAAACTTCTACAGACTCAATTCATTGGACCACCAGAACACATGGAAATAGTAGCAATTCATCCTACTGGTGGGATGGAACATATGCCAATGGTGAATTTTTACTTGTCGGATATAATTATAGTTTAATTGCTTCTACTGATGCTATTCATTGGTTTGCTAGAACAGCAAACTTTGGTGTTCAGTACAGAACCATAAACTATGGTGCTGACGGTAATTATTGTATATCCGGAGATAGTGGAAGAATTCTTGCATCTACTGATGCAGTACATTGGATTGCAAGGACTGGTCCACATTCATCAGATAATAGGTGGGTTGGTTATTTAAATAATGATTGGCATATGTGTGGACAATCTAATAATTATTCAGTTTCTACCGATACGATTCATTGGACTAAAAGAACTATTCCTAACACCAATATGAACATCACTATGTCATATCATGCGGGAAAAGGAACATATTTAATATTTAAAGAGAATGCATATTCAGGGAGCTCGCATGGGATTTATGCTAGTACTGATTCAATTCATTGGGTAGCTAGAACTAGTGATTTTGGTGGACGGTTGATCAACTATCAGTTCTATGCTTCTGAGTATGTTCCTTCTGTACAAACAGTAGTTGCATGTGGATCTTATGTTAGTGCTGTTTCTTCCACAGATACGATTCATTGGGTTTATAGTAAGACTCATCCGACAGAAAATGGAAGTGAAGAAAATTATGATGTTGCGACTGATGATGATGAAAGAGTATTGATTACTGGAAGATATAATGTAATGATTAGAAACTCCCCTCTAAAAAGTTATGGTATTTCTGGTGGAGGTGGAGGTCCTTCCGTAGCTCCCAGATATGAAATAAATGGATCTAGTATATCTAAAAATAGTACTTTAGATGTTACTGTAGGTGCTGGTGGTCGTGGAGGTGGAAAGGTTCATTCTGAGCAATGGACTTTAAGAACGATGGGTATATCGACCAACCGTCTTGAGCAAAATGGATATCCGGCAGTTCAATATAACGGATATTGGGTAGTTGGTTCGAAAACCTCTGCTTCTACGGATAGTATACATTGGTCCGCAAGAACTCTTCCACCACTTCCTGCATCGACTCAGGCATGGGGTGTAGCATACGGAGATTTGCTACTCATGACTAGTGGTGATAATTATTTTCTTTGTACATCAACAGATTCTATTGTTTGGACTTTACGAACCACAAGTATTGATGATAATAGACAAATGTTCTATGATGGAATCGGATCTTGGTTAGTTGCAGGTGGACCATCTGGAGATACTCCAAATGGATTGGTTGTTTCAACAGATACCATACATTGGACGAGAAGAACTTTGGGTGCATCTGTGGCAACACAAACTGGTTTTGCTTTTAATGGATATGATACCTATGTTTTAGGAACTTATAATTCAGGTGCAGGAAAAAGTAACGGACTCAGTTCTTCTACGGATACCATACACTGGAAAGCAAGAACTCTTGGATTCGGTTCTCTCAATACTAAGAAAGTTAATTATAGTTATGCGACTAAGAATTTTTATGTTGTTGGTGAGAACAATGGTCTCTTTGCATCTACGGATGCTATTCATTGGGCTAAAAGAACAGTTCCATTTTCTAATGGTAATGTAATTTATTCCTATAGTACAGGATATAATCAGCATGTAATAGGTAGTGGAAACGGAGTAGCAACATCTACAGATTCTATTCACTGGACACTGAGAACACATAACTTTGTTGCAGCTGAACCAAGATATATTGGTTATGGTGATCAAAAATTCATGGTCACTAATAGTGATGCTAGTAATAACAATGAAATTGCTATTCTTGATGTATCTGCTCAAGATGGAGAAGATACGACTGTTTCATGGAAGGGTAAAGGTCTTGCGGATCTTACCATAAATGGAGATGTTGCCGTTAATACTACAACTAAACCAACTGGTGCAAGTAGTAGTTATTATTTTGATGGGACTGGGGATTATTTGACCACTGCAAACTATGCAAGCGATTTTAGCTTTGGATCATCGGATTTTACAATGGAGTTTTGGATCAATTCAACAAAAACTGGAAGGATAGACCCAATAGGATGGAATTATAATTTTTTGGATGCTGGATGGGCAGGGATGATATTAAATCTATCTGGTTCTGGCAATATGGCATGGTATGAAAATAATAATTCTAGAATATCCGGTTCTGGTTCGTGGAATGATGGGAGTTGGCATCATATTGCTGTAACTAGAGATGGAAACTCTGTAAGAATGTTCCTTGACGGAACACAAGTAGGATCTACATATACAACATCTCATAGTTATGGTGCTGCGAGTAGTGGTTTAATAATAGGAGCCCTTACACAAATTCTTGGTACGGGTCCGATGGATGGATATATCTCCAACTTCCGTGTCATCAAAGGAGAAGCACTTTATACAGCAGCATTTACACCACCAACACCCGACTTACAATTTACCGATCATACGGTTTTATTAACTTGTAATGGTAGTGATGTTTCTGCTCTTGATGCACAACAAACTTATAGTATTACTGTTCCTGGTGGAAAGGGTGCAAGCAAAAATTCTGGTGGATCTAGATTAGAGGAATCTGATATTCAGAATGGATATGCTTATTTACCCACAAATGTAGATTCTAGTAGCCAGCAGAATACTGCATTTGGTCTTGGGGGTGATGGTAGTACGGGAAATGCTACATATCAAACAGCAACTACCTATCAACATCCTAGTGGTGGAGGAGGTGGTGGATCTGCAACCTATCCTTCTCCAGGAAGTGGAGCTGGTGCACAACGAATATACTATGGAGAATCTCAAACTGGTGCTCCGTCAACACCAACTACGGTTAATGGACCTGACGGATATAGACTTATAGATTATGTTTATGGCTCAGGTGCTTATGGTGGAAGTGCCACATCAGCAAAATCTTTGGGATCATTTACTAGTAGAACGTTCTATGGTATGTCTGGTTACTCCAGTCCTAAAATTACCGGAACTTATGTTGATTATTTGGGACTTTTTGTCCTTGCTAATAATACCAACAATAACACTCAAAGCACCACTCATCTTCAAGTATCCACTGACACAATTCATTGGACTCTGAGAACTTATCCTTTCCCAAGTAGTACTAGTTTTAATTGGACGGGATTTACTAATGTACAAAGACCCATCGATGATGATGGTACACAAGTTCTTTTGAGTAATATTAATAGAGATAGTGCTGCTGGAACTAATCCTAATACTCTTGCAGTATCTACTGATACGATTCATTGGATATTGAGAACTGGTGTATCTATGACCTCTGGTAATAATAGTCCCAACAATATTAAATATGGGAATAACTTGTGGCTTTGGACATTTAATGGAACTGGATTGCAAACATCCACAGATACAATTCATTGGACTTTGAGAACACAGGGTTTCTCAGGCAATGCTTCTATTAATAGTGTGGTGTATGGAAATGGTAGATGGGTCGCCACTAATACTGGTAGTGGCAACCCATACACTTCGACAGATGCAATACACTGGAAGGCAAGAACTGCCGGAATGAATAATAGTTATCAAGGATATGGTATCACATATGCCGAACCAGAAGATGGTGAAAATATATTTGTTTATGGTAATTATCGAAATGTAGCATGGTCCACTGATGGTATTAGGTGGTTTAAAAGAACACAAAGCGAAATGCATTATGTATATTCTTTCGCATATAGTTCTGTTCTTAATAAGTATCTTGTGACTGATTACTATGGTAGAGTATTTCAATTTGATGCTAGTGGACCACTCGAAGATCTGTTCCCACTCAATACTGACTATGAGACAGGTACTACTTACGTATCAGGTTATCATATTTTTGCAACTGATGATGCAAATGTTATCTATACTGCCAATAGTTACTATATGGTTCAGAGTAATATTATGAGTATCGATATAGGAAATGGTGGAAAAGGTGGACCGGGTGCTGGTGGAGGTGGAGCAGGAGTTATTTCAAAGTCTGCATTGTCTGGGCATGGTGGTGATGGTGGTGATGGTTCTGTTCATATTTCAATGATATAGGAGAGTACAAATGGCATCTTTAAATTCTGATTCCATTACTGGAATAACAACAACTATATTTGATCATAATACTGCGGTCAATAAGACCTATGTTGATAATAATATTCCAACAGTCCCTAGTGGAGAAGGTGAAAAAGATAAGGTTTTAGTTTCTGTAGATGGAAGTTCTTTGGTTTGGAGAGAAATATCAAGTTCCTTTGAATATACAACTGCAGGAACTCATACATTTAATGTACCAGATATTTCTACATTGTTTTATGTGGAAGCCATGAGTGGTGGTGAAGGTGGTGCTGGAGCATCGGATGGAACTATAGAACCAACAACGTGGAGTCGAAGGACTATTAATTCATATTATCCCTATGGTCCATATGCTTTTGGTTATGATGCTTCTGGTAATGCACTTCATGCACTTGCTGCAGAATCAACTGCTTATGTTTGGTTTTCTACTGATTTTGCAGTATGGACTTTAAGAACAATGTATAGTTCGAGTGCTCCATGGGTTGCATATGCAAATAATTTATGGTTTGGTGGTGGATATGAGAGACTTCAAACATCGACTGATACTATTCATTGGACAATGAGAACAGTTAATGGTATTGGTTCTTATAGTGGACCAGTCACTGATGTTTTATGGGACGGTTCTTATTATATTATATTGGGTGGTGAAGGTAGTTCACCTCGTATGAACGCTTCAACTGATGCTATTCATTGGGTTATGAGAACAGGACCAGATAGCTCTCATTCTCAATATTATAGAAATATAAAGAAGCAAGGTAGTCTATATGTGTTATTTACCGGAAATGGATATATAGCAACTTCTACCGATGGTATTGCCTGGACGAAAAGAACAGCAGCTTATAATGGTGGTGGTAATAATGATCGATATAGGGGCCTTAACTATGATGCAGGAAATTCTATATGGTTAAGTCCATATTCAAGTTATTTGAGAGCATCTACGGATGCAATTCATTGGGCATTAAGAACTGCAGGCAATAATTCATCTCTTTTTGATAGTGCAACAAATAATAATGGTGTTTGGATTCTTGTTGGAAATAGTGGATATAAAGCAACATCCACCGATACGATTCATTGGACTCATAGAACCGAGAATACTGCTATAAACGGTAGAAATTATTTTACTGCTGGTTATGGTGGTGGTAAATGGTCTTGGTATGGACAACAAAATACTGCAGAAAGCAGTCAAAATCTAGGTGCTGGTGCCGGTGGTGCTGGTGGAAATTATGCTTCTTGGTTCATACCAAAATCATTGGTAACTTCTAGTACAATTGCCATAAATGTTGGATCTGGGGGAACTGGTAATACTGTCAATAATATAACTAATAATCCTGGAACCGGAACTACAATTTCCTGGACTGGTCCTGGGGGATCCATGTCAGTAACTTCAAAGAGTGGACTAGATGTAACTCAAGAAGATGACATGTATTTTTATTCTGCTGGATCTGCATCATCAACTGATCAATCAAAACCAAATCAGGCTACTGGTGGGGGGGCTGGTGCTTTTGTTGATACTGGTGATGGAGATAATGGTGGACAAATAAGTTATCAAGGAATAACTACATTTGCTGCTGGCGGACAAGATGCACCAAAGACTGTTGGTTTCTCCTTTGGTTCAGGAGGTGGTGGAGGAAATATGAGTGCGGCAACATATCCTGCTTGGACATTAAGAACCAGTGGTCATGAAAAGGGTTCGTCCTATGGTGGTGGACCTGCTGCAATTTATGGAGTTGGATATGCATATGATCAGTGGTTAGCAGCTGGACCATATAATTCATTATCTGTGTCTACAGATACTATTCATTGGGCTCGAAGAACTAGTGGTTATAGTGGTGCGAATTTCAATTTTGGATTTGCCTATGATGGAAATAGCACCCTTGCACTAGGATGCGAAAATGGTCAGCTATCAACTTCTACGGATGCAATTCATTTTACAAAAAGAACTACTGGTGTGCCTAAAGTATCTTCTAATTTTTATGCATTACACTATCTCAACAATAATTTCCTTTCTGGACATCAGAATGCTCAATTGCAAGTTTCCACTGATGCTATTCATTGGTTAGTTAGAACTTCTGCTGGAGATACAACTAAAGACATACAATCATTTGCTTATGGTGCAGGGAAGTATGTTTTTGGTAATGGAGGTGGGCAAATTGTCACCTCTACAGATACAATTCACTGGACTAAAAGAACCATTGGTCGTATAACTACAAACATTAGAGGACTTACTTATGGTAGTTCTCAATATGTTGCTGCGGGAGATCAAGCCAGAATTTCAACTTCAACCGATGCAATACATTGGACAACGAGAACTGCTGGTCTATCTTCTACTGTGAACTTTGGAGAAGTTGTTTATTCTGGTGGATTGTATCATATTGTACAACATTCTGGACCTCGTATAATTTCTTCTACTGATGCAATTCATTGGACTTTAAGAACTAGTAACACTAGTAGTAATTTTTTCAGTTCAGGATCAGTAGGTATGGTAACTAATGGAACTGGAGAATATATTGCAGGTGGAAGTAATGGATTAATATCGTACTTATCCTATACATCAGGTACTACAACTGATGGTGGAAATGGATTCCGAGGTGGTGGTGGAGGAGGAGGTGCTTGCTCCTCTGACGGATCTCAGACTACTAATGGTGGTGATGGTGGTGATGGATACGTTAAAATAACTTGGTACTAATAAATAATGATAAGAAAAGGTATAGTGGTTAAATGGCAACTTTAGGTAGCGATAAACTTACTGGAATTGAAAATGTTGATGGGAATGATTCTGTAGTATCAAAAAGATACGTTGAGAGTGTTGTTCCTGCTGTAGGTGGTACAACAAAATCATACCTAAAGGCAGAGAGTAAAAGTTTTTCTACCTGGTCTATAAGGACCTTGAGTATAGATCCTCCGGATTATCCTACTGATCGTTCATCATATTCTCCATATGGATTTTTATATAGTGAAAAAGATAATCTTTTATTAAGAGCAGATTATTGGACTTCCACCCGACCTAACTATGTAACTGCTTCGACTGATGCTATTCATTGGTCACTGAGAACTGTTCCAACTCATACATCGGGATCGCAGTATCCAGTACAGTATCTTAATTATGCAAATGGTCATTATTTTGGTGATGGGTCTTCGAATCTTTTTGTCGTTTCTACTGATACCATTCACTGGACTGCAAGGACTACTTCGAGTGCTCAAACATCATTAACAGGACTTTACGGTGGACAGACTTCGATAATGTATGGTTCCTCTGGAACAGGAAATGTTTATTGTTGGGCACCATATGGAGAAATGCTTACATCCACTGATACGATTCATTGGACTAAAAGAACTAAACCTGGTGCTACATCAGGTACATATCGAAACTATGATAGTGTATATCATGATGGATATTTTTATGTTGCTGGTGGTAATAATACCAATTATATGATAATTGCATCCACTGATGCTATTTCCTGGCAACTTAGAACTTTTGGTGCTACTCCAAGTGGCGCGGGATTTTATTATATACAATATCTAGAAGAGATTAGCAAATATTGTGTTCTTGGTTATTCTCATTATGGATTATCTACGGATGCGATTCACTGGGATGCATATGATACTTTAGGTGGGGGTCCACTTACACCATTACGTTATGATAATGACTTTAAGTCAAAAAAATATTATACTGTTAATCGTGGTTCTAACTCCACATACGATGACTTGTATATGACTACCGATGCAATACATTGGACTACACAAGACGGAGTTCTTTATGATTCTAATGGTGGTGATTATAGTACATCCTTTTATTCGCTTCACAAAAAACCCGGTGGTGGATTTATAAGACCTGGAGAGGATACTCTGTACTATACTTCTGAAATTGAAAAAAAATCATTTATTTCTGAAACATCTGCACAATCACCTAAAGGTACAACTTCTTTCACTTTTGATCGTTATTATGCTAGTCAAAATCGAGATTTTTATCTACCATCGGGTGTGACCACTGTACTAGTCGAATGGACTCGTGGAAGTTATAATGGTCAACAAGGTACTCCCGGATCAAATTCAGGAATTGCTTATTATTCAAGTCCTCTTTATAAAACTGTTGTTCAAGTAGATTCATCTTCTGACGATGAAATTAGATTTAATTATGAAGTTGGAGATATTAATTATACTGGTGGTGCTTATGGTGCAACTATAAAATATGATAACACCAATCGTTGGATGGATGTTGGTAGAACTGTCTACGCACAGACTTCACTTAGTAATCCAGGATCCTCTGCACTTGGATTGACTTCTGATGGAAAAGAAGCTTATGTACTAGGTTATGGTAGTAGTGGTATATTAAGTAGTATTGATGGTATAACCGAATGGAATAGAAGAACATGTGCACTTAGTAGTGCTATATATAGGTCACATGCTTACAACGGTACATTTCTTATTGCCAATGGCAGTGGTCATACTGCATCATCTACTGATACAATTCATTGGACTAAAAGAACTCTTCCTAGTCAAACGACCGTATATGAAATAAAGGATTGGAATAATTTATGGAGAATATTTTATGGTTCTGGTAACTATGCAGTTTCTACTGATGCAATACATTGGACCAAAAGAACGGTAGGGATATCGGGTTTTAGTGTCTATAGTGGTGCGTATGATAGTAGTACGGGAACCACTATCCTCGTTGGAGGAAGTAGTCGAAAGATAGCATCATCAACAGACGATATCCATTGGACTCAAAGGACAGTTGCAAGTTCTTATAGTACTAGCGCAACATATAGATCGGCTCTTAGTAACAATAATGGTCAATTTGTAGTTTCTGGTAATTATGGTGATACCCAAAAATCTACTGATGCTATTCATTGGACTTATGTAGATTGGATGTCGGATCTTGGTTTTTCGTATGAAGGAAGAAATGATAGCCAAAGTGGAACGGGATATAGTTATGATCCATCAGAATATTTTGATGGTAAATTTTATTTTTCTATGTATGATTATCCAGGATATTATGGTCGATATGCTACTGTAATATCCACTACTGATGCAGTACACTGGGAACATGAAAATTTTGGAGATAATCGTCAACAGTACTTGTCTGATATCAGTTATTCTGATGATCTGAAAACAACGTTGACAGCTTTTTCTTCAGGTGGTATTAGTCAGAGTTCAGAAACTGAATGGAGGATTTATAAGGGATCTAGTCAAATCTTCTCCAATACCATAGCGAATAATGAGTATGGATTATATAGTTATCGAGATGTGGGAGTTGAGTCCTCATATAATTCGACTCCATCAAACCCTGGAGTTAGTGGTGTATCTGATGGTCTTGATAGTAGTACTACGCAGTATATTGATAATAATTATGGAAAATCAACTCATACTGGATTTTTTATGACTAATGGTGGAAGTGGAGCATCTAAAGTTGGAGATGGTGGTTCTGTTTCTAAAAAGTATTATGGGTCAACACAAACTGTCTCTGGTGGATCGAAGGATCTGAGTATTTTTAATCTCACAGTTACTAATAATGGTTCCAGTAATTATGTAATTAGTGGTACTGATGAAACAACAACTCATAGTAGTGCAAGTAATCCAACAATCACAGTGAAATCTGGAAATGTTGTTGTATTTGATGTAAATGCTAGTGGACATCCATTTTGGATTAAAACAGCACAAACCACAGGAACTGATGATAGAGTTCCATCATATATGGTTAAAAATAATGGTGGAGAAACTGTTAAAGTAATCTTTAATACGGTAGGACTGGCTGCAGGAACTTACTATTATGTTTGTCAATATCACTCTAGTATGCAAGGTACTATTAATGTAACTGCAGCTACTTCATCGTTTGATGGATCTGATGGAACCAGTAATGCCTTCAGTGGAAATAGATTTGGAATGGGTGGAGGAGGTGGAGCAGCTTTCGAACAATCTCCTAATTTCTGGGCAAGAATGGCGCAATCTGAGGGATTCCCTCATAGCAGTGTGTTTGGTACTAGCAGTAACAGTACTTACGATAGATTTGCATATGATTCTCACTATAACTTCTGGGTTTATGCTGGATATAACAACGTTGGTGGAGGATTTGCGATATCTACTGATGTTATTCACTGGGTATTAAGAACAGTTGGTAATCCTAATGGAAGTTATGGATACTTTGCTACTAATGGAAGTGGAGAATATGTTTTGCAGGGTCAAAACTCAATCTCAGGATCAACAGATACGATTCACTGGGCACTGAGAACTGTTGTAGCAGTTCAGACTCCATATGGTACAGCTTATCATGCTGGTAATTATATTGCACAATTCTATAATTCGACGCAGGCATCAACAGATACAATTCATTGGGTATATAGAACAGCATCCAGTGATAGACTTGCAAGATGGGCTGTTGGCAACGGTTATGTATTGGGAGTAAGCACAGAGTTTGCTGATGCTGCAATGTCATCTACCGATACGATTCATTGGGGTCGGAGAACTGTAAGTACGAGATATGGATATTATACTTACGGACTTGGTTTTGCTAATGGATTGTTTCATGTTTCTGATGGTCAAGGATACGGAAGTTATAATATATCTACAGACAGTATTCATTGGGTATTGAGAACCGCTCCTAGTATCAGATTTAATAGTGATGATGCAGTTAAATATGGATCATACAGGGGACAAAATGTATACTTTGCTCCAATAAATAATAGTTCTACTTATGCATATTCTACTGATACCATTCACTGGATATCATCGGATCGAATAACTCTTGCGTCTGCAGGATCTACCACTAACTATAGTCGTGCATTACAAACTGATGGATCTGGAAATTGGTATTATGCAAATACTAATGGAGACAGTCCAGATGGTAACACAAGTGTTTTCAGAGCATTTTATCAACAAGGTGGAGATGAAATAATCATCGTTGGTAATGGTGGTGATGCCGGACCAGGATGTTCTGGTGGTGGAGGAGGAGTTACTTCACTACTTAGTGGTATTGGTGGATTGGGAGGTCCAGGATATATTCAACTTAGCTGGTGGTAAAACTTGTATAGATATGATATAATGAATCCAAATGACTTTATTACATGGCTCTGAATTATACGAATAGGTCAAAGAATGATCTGCAGGGAAAAACGATAGCATTTTGTCTTCCAGGATTGATGTATTCTGGAACGTTTATGACACAAATGATCAGACTTTGTTTTGATCTTGAAAGAATGGGAATGAATTTTTTCATATCTCAAAAATATAGTTCAATGGTAAATCATGCTAGAAGTGATTGTTTGGATGCAGATAATTATGCCGGAACTATGTTGACTCCTTTTAGGGGAAAAGTTCCGTATGACTATATTATGTGGATTGATAGTGATATTGTATTCAAAACTGAAGATCTTATTGAATTGATTAAAATGGATAAGGACGTTGCTGCTGGATGGTATGTTCAGTCTGCAGGAGATGGATTGAGTGCTACTAATCAGTCTACGGTGGTTGTGAATGCCGATAAAAAAGAATTGTATGAAAAGGGATCAAATAAGTGTGAAACTATTGAAGATATGTCTCGAAGAACAGAACCATTTATTGCAGACTATTGTGGATTTGGTTGGGTCTTAGTTAAGAAAGGAGTCTATGAAAAAATTCCATATCCTTGGTTTGTTCCTAGGGTTGTTCAATTAAAGAAACCAGATGGAACTATCTTGGAAGATGTTCAGTCAGAAGATATTTCTATGTGTGAAGATTTTAGGAAATATGGATTTGATATTTGGGTGAATCCAAAAGTCCGTGTTGGGCATCAGAAACTTGTAGCACTTTGAGATTATGTTGAATTATTCTAATAATGCGGTTCCGGAAAAACCGCATTTTAATGTTGTTATTACAACTCCTGGAAATCAAATGTGTTCGGAGTATGTAAAATGTTTGATGACAACTGTCTTCTTGTTGAATAAAAATAATATTTCTTGGATTTATCAGAATGAAAGTTCTCCTATCGTATCAAATGCTAGAGAAGCTACAATAACTGGATCTACTGACTTGCAAGTATTCAATCCTCATCCTGGTAAGGGTGGATATACTTACGATAAAATTTTTATGATTGATAGTGATATTGTTTGGAATCCTGATCAGTTCATGAACTTCCTTCAATCTGATAAAGATTTTATTTCTGGAATTTACTTTGAATCGACAGGTTCTTATGCAATGGTACACAGAAATAAAAATGAACAAAGACCTTTGAGTAGAGAAGAGATTGTAGAACTTCAGAAAGATGATAAAATGATTGAAGTTTATGGTGTTGGACTTGGATTTTGTTGTGTTAAATCGGGAGTATTTGAATCACTTAAGAGACCATGGTTTAAACTTGGCAGTATCATTCAGGAAGTTGATGGTGTAGAATACCACATTCCTGTCGGTGAAGATTTATTCTTCTGTGAGAGAGTTGCAGAAGCAGGACATAAAATTTTTATCGATCCTAAAATGATTGTTGGACACGTAAAGAGGAACATTGTATGTTAAATTATTCGAACGAAAAAAATGTTAATAAGTCAGTCACTGTCTTCTATCATCTTTTTATTCCCGATACACAGAATATGTGGATCTGGTGGGTTGATGAGCAGATGTCATTGTTGAGAGAGGTTGGTCTTGCTGATAAGGCAACGATTAATATGTGTATCACAATGCCATTGGGTCTTTACAACTCCAAAACTGGCCACTCATATGATTCCATGGTTACCGATTATATCAAGGATCGGTATCCTTTTGTGAATATTATTGATATGAGAAATGTTGGTGAACAACCAAACATTTATGAAGGGCAGACATTAGAAAAAATATATGAGCATTGTCAGAATGATGATGGATATGTTTTCTACTTCCATAACAAGGGAATGATTTCATATACTACACATATTCCTGGTGCAATCAAAGATTGGAGGCACTATATGCAGTATTATAATATTGAAAAGTGGGAAGATTGTATTGCTAAACTTGATGAAGGATATGATTGTTGTGGTGTTGACTGGGTGGAAAGACATGATATTAAACTTGATTTTGTTGTTCAACATTATGCAGGAAACTTCTGGTGGGCAAAGAATGAATATATCCGTAAACTAAAACACCCCATCAAGATCCATGAATATATGGATGTTGATGCGATGATGAGAGAGTTAGAAAACTATCGTTATTGCTTTGAACTTTGGATGGCTACTGGTAATCCCAAACAGCACTGCTTTCATTATCGTCGTCATCATCAGTATGACAATCAAGGTCTTGAGAGATATTTCATCTACTATCCTAGAGAGATGTATGACGAATCATGTAAGAGTGATGAGGAGAATCGAAGGTATAGTAAGATTCATACTCTCACTGAAGTTGGTGCTGCAGGAGAGTTTACTTGGAGAGACCATCGACTGTTTGCAGATTGGTTGATTAGAAGAAGAGAACCAGAAACTGTTGTTGATTTGGGTGTTGATTATGGATACTCTACTTTCTGTTTCGCACTTCCTGGAATAGGGCACGTATATGGTATTGATAGTTTTGAGGGAGATGAACATGCAGGAGTCAAAGAAACATATGATTTTGTTCTGAAGAAGAAAGATGAACTAGAACTAGACAACGTTACTTTTATCAAGGGATTCTTTGATGATGTAGTTAAGACCTGGAATAAACAAATTGATGTCCTTCATATTGATGGACTACATACTTATGAAGCAGTCAAAAATGACTTTGAAAAATGGACACCATTCTTGAAAGAAAACGGTGTCATACTTATGCATGATACAATGGTTGATGGATTTGGTGTTAAGGACTTCTTCAAAGAAATAAATCTACCAAAAACAAATTTTAAACATTGTAATGGTCTTGGTGTAATATCTAAGGATGCTAATTTGATTAATGAAATTAACAAAAACTTTGAGGAATTTATTCGATGAAATTTAATCTTGTAAGAATTGTCCCTGATAATGGATTTTATATTCATGCTCAGGTATTTCATGAAATTGAAGCTGCGGTATTTTTTACCCTGCAAGCATTAGGGTATGATGTGACTAACAGTGTAAACGAATTTAAAAAAGATCGCAGAAATATTGTTTTTGGAATGCATCATTGTCCTGTAGACATCGTAAGACATGACATTCCCAAAGATACTATTGTATATTCTTTGGAACAAATGAATGAACAACCAGAGTGTCAAAGATGGTGTAGAAAGTATCGCAATCTTGAGGTCTGGGATTACTCTATGCGAAATGTTGAGTATCTAAGAAAAGCAGGTGTAGAAAACATTAAGCACTTCAAGATTGGATATGTTCCTGAGATTAGTTACTTTGAGAGAAATAAACCAGAAGAACGAGATATTGACATCCTTGCTTACATGTCACCTTCTCCCAGGAGAGTTAAGATTATGGAGCAATTTGAAAAAAATCCAAATATCAACTTCAAGCATGTTCAGAGTGTCTATGGTGATGAGAGAGATGATTTAATTAAGAGAGCAAAATTGGTTATCAATCTTCATAATAATGATAATCGTATTTTTGAGATGGTTAGAGTTACTCATTTGATTCAGAACGGAGTTCCTGTTTTATCTGAAGTTAATTCGGATACAGATTTTCCTGAGTATATGGAAGGAACAGTATTTACATCAACTTATAATCGTTTTGTTGATACTGCTTATAAACTTCTCAAAAAACCAAAGGAACTTGATAAGCAAGCAGAGAAAGGATTGGAATTATTTAAAAAATTTCCAATGACTGAATTCTTGAAGGAGGTTCTGGAATGAAAATTATTGATTCTTTCTTGTTTCATAATGAATTTGATATGCTAAAACTGAGGTTACAAAACCTCAGGTATTCAGTTGATTTTTTTGTAATTAGTGAATGTAATCTTACTTTTTCCGGAAAAAAGAAACCATACTACCTCGATCAAATTATAGATGAATTTGATGATGAACTAAAATCTCAAATTATATCAGTTCGATATGAACCTGATGTTTCTGAATATGATTTTTCCGAAACTACAGAATGTGATTTTAATTCTGGATTTTGGAAAGTGGAGAATGGGCAAAGATCTCATATTCTTTCTGCTTTATCTGAGTTTGATGATAAAGATTTGTTGATGTTGAGTGACGTTGATGAGATACCAAACTCAATGGTAATCGATCATTTGAAATCTAATCCTGAAAAAATGGTTCTTGAGGATAGTGCTTCTACCCTCATGTTTGATAACCTATATTATAATTTTTTCACATATGAGAATAGTGATTGGCCAGGAACAGTATTTTCTTATGTTAAATATGCCAAAGAGCATGGCACAGATTTCTTAAGGCATAATTCTAGATCTTTCCCTCACATTCCAAATTCGGGATGGCACTTTACATTCTTTGGTGGAGTCGATAGAATAAAAGACAAACTCAATTCTTTTTCTCATCAAGAATTTAATACAAAAGAGATTAATAATACAAAAAATATTGAAAATTCTATCAAGAATAATGACGATCTTCTTCAAAGAAAACATGAGAATAAAAAGTTTTTGCCTTATGGTTTTCATAATTTTCCACCCAAAATTGCAGAATTGATAGTTGAAATTTTTCCAAAGGAGTCATACGAAATGAGTACATCAAATGCCGAAGTAAATACTAAACCAGAGTATCTTCATAATAATATGCCACCTCTTTTGGAGGCAGTTCTCAATCCTGATGGTGTTGGTGGTACTGAATTGATGGGTAGAGCATGGCAAGATTATGTTTTGCCAGCAGCACCCGATCTTGCTGATTGGCACTGGTGTGTTATTCCTGGTGACAATGTTCTTTCTCCAGATAGTTCTAATATCGTTTGGTTGCATTCTCATGCATTCGAACCTGGTATGGAAGATCTATTAGATGTTCAATTTCAAAAACATTTCAAGGCATTTGTCTTCGTCTCTGATTGGCAATATGAGGGATTTGTACAAAAATATAATCTTCCTGCAGAGAGATGTTTTGTTCTCAAGAATGCTACCAAACCATTTGAGCCTCACAAAAAACCAGATGGTAAACTGCAGTTGATGTATCATTCAAATCCTATTCGTGGACTTGATATTCTTTTGGAATCTATTAAACTTATTCCCGAAGAAGACTTTGAACTTCATATTTTCCACGAATTAGATCCGGATGAACGTAAGAAACAATTTAAACAGGGTTTTCAGACATATGAATATTCTCATGTGACTCCACAAGAAGAAGAATTCTTGAGGTATTGCTTACGACTTGCTAATGAAGATAAGAGAGTTGTTAGACATACTCGAACTAATAATTCTAAAGTTAGAGAGCAATTAATGAATACCCATATTTTTGCATATCCAACATACTTCCTTGAGACATCATGTATTTGTTTGATTGAAGCCATGTGTGCTGGTTGTTCTGTTTTGACTAGTAATCTTGCAGCACTACCAGAAACAGGATTGGGATTTGCAAGGCACTATGGATTTGTTCCCGACAGGCAAAAGCACATTGGAAGATTTGCTAGGGAACTGAAGAGAACTATCACCGAATATCGTAAAGGTGAATTTGATAATACTCTCCAAGTTGAGATGGCAAATAAATATTATAGTTGGGAAACCCGAGTAAAAGACTGGGAAAAATTTGCCGAAGAACTTTGGAGAAAATTTTAATGGAGTTTTTATATTTTAATCTCAAAATAACAGATTTATTATTTTTGATGCAACACCAAACTGACGATAGTTATTCTGAATATGATTCTCAATCAATTGGTTCAACAATAGATGAGCACGGGTTTGATTATCAAATAGAATCAAAATGGTTCTGTCAGGATTCAGATAGATCCACAAAACTTGGTTTAGTTTGGAATCAATTAGAATTTGTAAGAGTTTGTAATGAAATTTACAGTCTTGAAAGTAGTTACGAAGGTATTACTACCGAAGATGATATGTATCTCTCATATAAGACCTTATTAAATGATCGCAATATTGAGAAAGAAGTATATAGAAACAACATAATTTCTCTTACATCATAATATATGAAGACATTTTATTTCATGGCAGGGCTACCCAGATCGGGTAGCACTTTGCTTTCGTCTATTCTAAATCAAAACCCAAGATTTTATTCTGGTCCATC
>MDSW01002546.1_pt1 | contig 18654 bp, 8 predicted proteins | sample 811171 | NCBI WGS metagenome assembly MDSW01 (sample SAMN05326641, study PRJNA326480) | marine metagenome | isolation source: seawater | place: Atlantic Ocean: North West | collected 2012 | reverse complement strand
GCCGCTGGACATGGCGCTTCTTGGCGGCGCGCTACCGTTAAAGCCGCCTCGACCGCCGGACATCGCGCTTCGCGGCGGCGCGCTACCGTTGAACATCGATCCCGCGGGCGAACTCCCGTAGCGATTCAAAGAACCGGTGGATGGAGATCGCATCCCCCAACCGGCGCCCGACCCCGAACCCGAGTCATTTCGACGAAGCTGCTGCTGCGGAGGCTGCGCGCGCGGACGTTCGGGCATCGGTCCCATGACGCCGGTGCCGATGTACTTGTACTCGAAATCTCGCGCCAGCTTCATCAACGGCGTGTCGTTCGCCACGCGCAAGTCGCCGATGGCTTGCATCAGCGTCCCCGCCGCTGTTCTCGTTTCACCGATGCGAGTGATGACAAACTCTTTGAAATGAAGCATCAAATCCATCAAGATTTTCAAAATCTTGCGCTGAAGCGCGGCGTGCGCCGCGGACGCAGTCGGACCGCCGAGGACGTTGATGCACTTTTGAAAGCACGACATGACGCCGCCGCCGACGAGTTCTTGCTGCAGACTGGGATTTTTCGTCAACGAAATCGCTTCGAGAATCAAACCGAGATCGCGAGTGTTGATTTGCGTCACACCGTCGGCGTCGACTGGATAGCACAAGTTGAAAAGCTGCACGCAGTGCGACACGGCGTCCTTCGAACGCAACCCCCCAGTCGTGGATTGCAACTCTTCCATGGTGAGATCGACCTCGGTCCGCTTCTTCGCCCCGGCGGACATCGCGCTCCACTTTTGCGCGTACGAACCCGCGGGAATCTTGACGCGACGGACGTTGGAGCCACCGCTCGATCTCGCCGCGCGCGCCGCGCGGTTTTCGTCTCGTTCCGTCGCCTTGCGCTGTCGCTCGATTTCGCGAACCTCCTCGGGCGGTCGCCAAGACTTGTTTTCGGCCTTGACGGCCACCTTTTTCGGTGCGTACTTGTCCGCCATCTGTTCTCGTCCCTTGGCTTCTTCTTGCGCGATGAGCGCCTCGTCGAGTTCGCGCATTATCGGCTCCGGATCGTCCTCGTGCCCCTCGTCGTCGTCGCCGTCGACGTTGTACGCCTTGGCCGCCTCGGCGGCTTTCGCGCCGCCGATCCACCCGCAACACGCGCCCGCCATGCAGTAGCATCGCGACGGTTTCTCACCGAAGCGCTCAAACTTGTAATCGATCGTCAGCTCCTCCCCCTCCTCGATGTCTCGCGTGGCGAATATTCCGATGCACAGCTCCCCGCGAACCATCCACTTTTGCGTCTCGCAATTCGGCGCGCACGAGTGATTTAAAAACCGCCCCTCGTTTCCTCGAATCGTCGCGTCGATCGTTTCGCTGCTCGACAGCGTCATGAAGTAATAATGACTCCTTCCCTCGTCTTGATACCGCCGCTTCCGTTCCTTGTACGCCTCCTCGTGCAAAACCTCCCCGCAGTACTCCAACACGAACTCCCCCGCGCCGACGCGCTCCGCGGCGAACAACCCGTGTCCCTTTTTCCCCGTTCGTCGCACCGTCGTCGCTCTGCTCTCCCCCCGACTCATCCTCTGATTCCCGCACGCGCTCCCGCACGGACAGTGCGCCGGATCGCACTCGCTCAGCACCAATCGATTCAAACAATCGCTCCCGCACCCCGCGCCGCTCTCCGGCGCGCACGCGCAGATCATCGCGTCGTCCTCCGACGGCGTCCTCGGCGCTCGGTGCGCGAATATGTTTCGCGTCGTCCTGTACCACTCGTTCGTCACCGCGCTTCCGCGCGCCCTCGCGCTCGAATCCTGATCGCACGCGTGTTCACCGTTCGCCGCGCTCGTCGCCGCCCGCGCCTGCGCGGCCATCAACCGATCGATCTCGTCGTCGCTCAGCTCCTGCGCGTCGTCGCACGTCGAGAATTTCTGATCCAAATTCTGATGACAAAACCACGCCGTGTTTTCCCCCAACCGGTCCGCGACGACGCGCGGGACGCGGCGCCACGTCTCGCACGAATCGCACTGCACCCACGCGTCCGTCGTGAGCGGCGTTTCTTCGAGCAATCGCGTGAGCGCGTCGCTCGGCGCCATGGCGTCGATCGATCGGCGTCGCGCAGTGACGCGCGCGATTCGGCATTTCGCGACGCGGTTCGCGCTCCGACGCCGCGCGTCGTCGCGGATTCGCGCGCGGGAGAGACGCGGGACGCCCACGAGCGACGCGTGCCGCGCGAATCCGTCGCGACGCTTCGCGAGGGGCGCGAACGCGCACAGATTTGCGAAAGATTTGAAGATTTGAAGATTTGAAGATTTGATCCAGCGCGTTCGAATGAGCAACCCGTTCGAGACGACGCCCGCGCGGGCGTCGAACCCGTTCGGAGAGAGCGGACGCGCGCGACGCGCGAGCGACGAGTCGCAGGATGGGTTCAGTAACCCGTTCGAGGGGGCGTCGACGACGACGGAGGGCGCGGGACCTGGCGAGGGCGGCGGCGCGGGGGGGTTCGGCGAGACGCTGCCGGACGTGCCGATGCCGGAGAGCGCGTACGAGCGAGCGGTGGGAAGCGGGGGGGCGCCGCACTCGACGTTCGGGGCGTACGACGTCGCGGCGGGGGCTGGGGCGACGGGAGGGGTGGAGGCGGCCGCGGAGGGCGGGCGGTCGGCGTTTCGATCGGCGACGAGCGCGTTTAAGGGCGCGTTCGGCGGCGGGTCTTCGTCCGCGTCCGCGGTGGGGGGGACGCAAGGCGCGATGGGGACGAGCGCGGGCGGCGGTGGCGCGTCGGCGGCGACGTTGACGGCGGCGCGACGCGACCTCGAGCGTCGCGAGGCGGAAATTTTACGGCGAGAGCGCGACTTGGAGGTTCGCGAGCGGTCGGCGCGAAGCGGAGGGGGAGGGAAGACGCCGAACTGGCCGTTCTCGTTCTGGGCGTTCACGTACCACAACATCTCCGACGAGATTCATCCGCAGCACCGATCGTGCGTGAAGTTCTGTTACACGGTGTACTGCGTCTTCGCGCTCGCCCTCGTGAGCAACTTTTTCGTGGCCATGGCGCGCATGTTCTTGCACATGGACTTCGCGGCGTTTCTCATGGCGTTCATATACATGGTGTGTGGCATCCCCGGTGCCTACATGTTGTGGTACAGACGAGTTTATAATTCGTGCAAAACCGACCGCGCGTTCGGGTTCCTTTGGTTCTTCTTGATGTTCATGGTGCACATCGGATTCGTCTTCTTCGCCACCCTGGCGCCGCCGAACATGTTCGGCGCGCAGAAATGGTCGCTGTGCGGAATATTGAATCTCAACGAAGCGCTGCAAGGCAACAAGACCATTGGCGTCATGCACACCATCGTCATGCTGCTGTTCGCGGCGGACTCCGTCTTGTCCGTCTTGGCTATTCGCTGGGTGTACAGCTCGTTCCGCAGCGGCGGGCACACGCTCGAGCAGGCGCGCGCCGAGGCGTATCGGGAGGGGATCGCCGCCGCCACAACGGGCGGCATCGGCTCGGCTGCGGTCTAGGCGAGCATCTCAGCGGGTTAGCACCACTAATTAGCGTTTTGCATATTACAACAGATTTTCTCGATTGGTCTCAGCACGTCTGAATGTCTCTGTCCCACGACTTTTCGTAGTTCTCTACGGCAAAGTTGTAAATTTTCGTTTGATGCCACAGTCCTTGTTTGATCTGGTGCATCATGTTCTTATCTTCCTCGTACCGCTTCAACCTCGCTTGCAGCGCCGGCGTTAATCGACCAGCGCTGTCATTCTTGAAGAGCGACTTGACGGCGTTGAGATCCAACGTCGCGAAATCTGGAAGCTTATTCTTAAGCTTGGCTAATCCGTCGTGCAAGTTCTCCGTGATCAAGTATCGCATGCAACCACTCATTAAATTATTCTTCGCGGCGTCGATGTGACACTGGGAGTCACGCGGGAACGCCCCCGGGGCGATCAGATGCGTCCATTCGTCGCCTTGCGTGAAGTAAAACCATTCCAATGGATTGAGTGGACACGAGCCTTGCTTTTTCCAAGCCGGCATCCACATCGCTCGGTTCTCCGCGCCTTCGAGGCAAGAATACTTGTAGTGACTCATAAAGCGCTGAAAGGGATTTCGTAAAACGGTGAGGTACATGCACGGCGCCTCCGTGGTTGAGCACAAGCCCATATTATACGACCCCTTCGACATCATCCGCTGGCCCTTGGCGTAGCCTCTCGCCAGATTTTCGTCGGTAAACGCCTTGAGCTTACTTTTCATGAGATGCGTGGTTTGCCAAACATTGCGCGACGTGGCGTCTAAGAGCGGTTTCATGGACCATGGGTCGCGGTACAGGTTGTAATTTCCAAAGACGCTCCCGTGTCGAGCGTCCAAATGAGATTGCACCTGCTGCAAAACTTCGCACAAGTACGTCCCCCCAGCCTTGGGAATGTGCACGAAATTATACATCATCGCCGAGTTTCCGGACTGCTTGATGCTCTTCTCGTACCCGCTTGACGGCAACATGTACGGCGACTCTGAATTCTTGTTCACCATGCCCGTCATGAACATCGACTCCGCCTTTATGTGATCGTACGTCGGCATCGCCGCGATCGTTTTATCACCCTTATGCAGCTCATTTTCGTGATTCATCGCCCTCACGATGAAATACTTTTCCACGTCCTCCAATCTATTCCGGCTCGTTTGTCGCACGCACGTCTTGCTCGGCACCGTGTCGCTAAACTTCCGCCCCAGCGCAATCTTCCCCGCCACGAAGTCCCTGCGCCACTCCGAAACCCCACCTAGTTCGGGGAACAACGTCACGACCTCACCACCGCGACGAACGGTGGACGCGCGCGCGACGCCCACCGCCGCGAACGTCGCGCACGCCACCGCCAACGCCGCTCTGCCCGCGATCGACCACTTTCCTCGCGCTGTCGGCGTTGCTTCGCCTTCACCGCCCGCGTGACGCGCGCGATCGGCAATCTCTACGTCCACCGCATCGCGCGCGGTGGTTTTCACGACCAACGGCGCGCGCTCGGCGTTGTGGGCGCTCGTTTCTTTCGTCATCGTCCAGAGGGTGTTACGCCCCGCCCGCCGCGAGAGATCGTCGCTCGGGGCGTCGCCGGCGATCGCTCGCGAACGCGGAGGCGTCGCTCGCGCTCGAAAGCGTTTTAGACGCGCGTTCGAGCCGTGGGCGTTCGCGCGAGACGCCGCGCGCGGCGCAGTGAGGCGCGAGCAGACATCGACGAGACGGAGGACGAGGCGCCGGCGGCGCGCTCGGCGATTTTGGACTTTGGACGCGCGCTCCATCCAGCGCGTTGATGCGCGTTGATGCGCGTTGATGTTACAGTTATGGTTCTAATTTTGGGATCTGATTAGCAGCTCCCCGGCGCGCGCGCCCAGTTGGCTTCGTATTTGGCGACCGCGTAGTCGTACACTTCCTTCATCTTTGCGTGACGCGCGGCGATGGCGTCGACGATGGTTTGGTTCTTCATGTAGATGTCAAACCTGTCTTGCTCGCCTTCGCTCACGCCGTGCCCGGCGTTTTTGGCCTTTTCGTTTTTTTTTTTGTGCCTTTCTTTCGCGGGCTCTTTGTTCAAAAATAAGAAATCGGCGTACGTCGCGCCGAGTTTATCCAACCCGTCGTCGTACTTCTCGAGTATGACGTATCGCAAGCAGTTACTGTCGAGATTTCTTTTGGCTGTCTCCATGCGCTCTTGCGCGTTCTTCGCGCCAGGGGCGAGCTCGATCGTCCAGTCCAGGTTTGGTCCGAGGTAGTCCATGAACTCGATCGGATCCAACGGGCAACGGTCGAGTTCTTTCCACTCGGGTAACCACTGCGCGGCGCCCTCAGACCCGGCCAAGCACGAGTACTTGTAATGACTCAAGTAACGTTCCACCGGATCGCGCAACACAGTCAAGTACACGCACGGTGCGTGAATAACTCCGCACAGTCCCATGCCGAACTGGCCCTTTCCGAACATCCGCTTGCCTTCTTTATACATTTGTTTGGTATTTTCGGGTCCAAAAATGCCCTCCGGCTTCCCTTCCTGGAAATGTGTATACGTCTCCTTCACGTTTGTCTGCGTAAGATCCACCTGTGGAAGCGTGATCCAGTGCGATACGGGCTCGTGCGTGAGTTTGTACGGATACCCGTGATGCTCACCGCTGCGCTCCAGGGCTTCCATCAAGACGGTGATGGAAAAATACGACCCGCCCGCCTTTGGCACGTGCACAAAGTTGTAAAAGTACGCAGAATTATGCGCTATCGCGACCATTTTAGCCTTGCCAGCTTGCGGCAGCTCATACACCCCCCCGTGCGCCTGTCTAGCGTTGCTGTCCCACGTCGAGATGAACTCGTTTATGCGCGCCTGGTCTGGCCGCTCGTATCCACGCGGCAGCCCGTGCCCGAGCGGGCTAGCATACGGCGCGGGCGCGTCACGAGACCCCAAAAACGCTCCCAAGTGTGATTGCTCGCACACCACGTGCTTCGAGCACTTCACCAACCAGTGCTCGGGCCACTCGCCGATGCGTTCGAAACGTCCGCTAAACGGCGCCGCGTATCCCGGAAATCGTTTCGACAGCACCGGCACCGGTCTCGCGTCGCGACCCGCGCCCTCGCTCGAGCCCAACATCGCCATTCCTCGCTCACCGAGCGACGCGAACGCGCGATCGGCCGTCATCGACGCCGCGCGCGGCGACGCCGCGAACGCCGCGACGCCCGCCGCGATCGCCCCCGCCGCCAACGTCCCCACCACCACCGCGCGCGCCGTCTTCATCCCGCGCGCGCTCGTCGACGCCTCCGCGCCACCGTTCGACTCGCGCGCGCGCCTCTCGCGTCGCCCGAGAGCCTCGCGCGCGTCGTCCGCGGACGCGTCTTTGTCGCCGCGACGCGTTTTCAACGCGATTTCCACGTCTTCATCGCCGCGCAGCAGCGCCGTGCGCTCCGTTCGCGCCATCGCGCGTCGTCGATCGCGCGTCGATCGCGTTCGCGCGTCGCTCGAGTCGGCGCCGGGCGTCGAGCGCGACGCTCGCGCGCGCTCGCGCGACGATTTGTGTCGCGGGCGATGGCGATTGGGTGTTACGACATCTTCGCGCGGCGCGCGGGCGACGCGCGCGGCACACCGCGACGCGCGCGCGCGCGAGCGTCGACGCGCGGAGATGTCGAGCGAGGACCCCGCGACGGGGCTGATGGCGCGCGGCGCGTCGACGGCGTACGGGACGGAGTCGCGCGCGCGGGAAGCGAATGGTGTTGAGGACGAACGCGTCGCCGAGGTGCGCCGCGCGAGGCGAATCGGCGCGCGAACGCGCGGCTCGGGGATCGCGGTCGCGGTCGCGGTCGCGCTGGCGTGCGCGGTCGCGGTCGCGGCGGTGCGAGAGGGCGCGGCGGGGCGATCGAGGGCGACGGCGAGGCTGGGCGGGACGGCGAACGAGCGAGGGAACTTTTTCGGAGCGCCGTTGAGCGCGGAAGCGCGGATGCGGGCGCCGGCGAAGGCGGATGTGATAAATAGGATATCGCTGCGCACGCGCGTGCCGGGACTGCGGTCGCCGGGACGCGGCGTGCCGGGGCTGCGGACGCACGTGCGAGAGACGCAGCGGGCGAGCGACGACGCGCGGATATTAATCCTCACCAAGCCGTTCGAGTGGGGGATGACGTATTTGCAGATTCAGAGCGTTAAACGATGGGCACCGGCGTTGTTGCCGCACGTCACGGTGCTGACGTACGACACGGAGACGCAGCGATCGTGCGAGGCGCATCGCGGCGTGGATTGCTTTTACGACGCCGACTTCGCGCGGGCGTACGGGCAAGATCCGAACGATGGCGTCGCGCGCGACGCCATGTCGTGGCGCAAGGTACACGCGGCCTTAGAATTACTGAAAGCGCGCATCCCAGTGGTGATGCTCGATTCGGACACGGTGTTTTTGTCCGATCCAACCGAAGCGTGGACGAGCGCGCTCGAAAAGTACGACGTCGTCGTGAGCTCAGACGTCGGTAACGAGTTCGAGGCGCAAGGAAACATGAACACGAAGCTCGTCATTTTCCCAGCCACGACGCGGAGCGTGAGTTTGTGCGAGCGATGGCTCGAGGGGGAGAGTCGATTAGTATCCAAGGTGAACTACGGCGAATTTCCGGAGCAGAGTTACTTCAACTACGTTCTCGTGCCGACGACGGCGGGAGAGTTCCACATCCACGCCATGAGCACCGCAGAATCGGGAAACTTCATCACCGCCAACGCGGGAGACGATGGTACGTTCCCAGGCGCGCACACCGTCACGGCGTCGTATTGCGGAGACGCGCGCGACAAGGAACAATTCCTCCAGCACGTCCTCGAAACCAAGCACAACGCCGAAGCCGCGCTCGGAATCGGGCCCGACGCCACGACCGCCATTCCATTACGATCCGCCACCGATTTCGACCACGACGGCGTGGCCGACCTCGCGCGGTTCCCGCACCCCGACCTTCGATGCGACCACGTAAAGCGTCGCCTCGTGGACCAGCGCCGATACGAGGTCACCTCCGACCGGCACATCGTGTGGACGTAGCGCGCGCTCAAACATTAGCACAACAACATGTAACTAGAATTAGATCATCGTAGCGCCCAAACGTGGCCGCGTTCGCGTCCGCGCGCGCCTCGTCCCGCCGTCCCCTAAAGTGACGACCTCAGAGTGACGTCAGCGCTCGACGCGTCATCGCGCGCGCGGGCGACGCCGAGATGAAGGACAAAGCCGCCACACGCGGTAAACGCGTCGCCGTCATCGGCGGCGGCGTCAGCGGCCTGTCGGCGGCGTATTTACTCCAAAAGAACGCCGACGACGCCGGCGGCGGACCAAAAAGTGTAAAAGCGCAAAGCGCGCCCTCGACGCCCTCGTGCGGCGCGGTGACGCTGTTCGAAGCGTCGACGAAGCTCGGTGGACACGCACTGACGCAATACTCGAGCACGGCGAAGTGCGACGTGGATTTGGGCTTCCAGGTGTTCAACCTGACGACGTACCCGCACCTGGTGGGCCTGTTCGGCGAGCTCGGCGTCGAGAGCGAACCGAGCGACATGTCGTTTTCATTGTCCACGGGAGACGTCGAGTGGGGGAGCATAGGACTGAAAGGCGTGTTCGCGCAAAAGTCGAACGCGATGAGCGGACGGTTTTTGAATATGATTCGGGAGATTCTACGTTTTGGTCGCGAGGCGCCAGAGGTTTTGGCGCCGGAACGCGCGAGCGAGTTCGCGGACGTCTCTTTGGGTGAATACCTCAAAGCTCGCAAGTACTCGGCGTTCTTTCAAGAGTCGTACGTGGTGCCGATGTGTGCGGCGATTTGGAGCTGCAGCGACGACGACGCGATGGCGTTCCCAGTGCGCACGCTCGTACGATTTTGGGTGAACCATCACTTATTAAACATCATCGAGCGACCTCTCTGGCGAGTCGTCAGTGGTCGATCGAGCGCTTACGTCGACGCCGTTGAGCGCGAGCTCAAAGACGTGCGTAAGGGCGCGTACGTGACCAAGGTGTACCGCGTGGCGGGGGGCGTGAGCGTGACTTTTAAGACAAAGGACGCCAAGGGAAAAGTTCAGGAGTCCACCGAGGTTTTCGACGACGTCGTTTTCGCGTGCCATAGCGATCAAGCGTTACAAATACTTGGCAAAGCTGCGAGCGAGGAAGAAGTCTCGGCTCTGTCGGCGGTGAAGTATCAAGAGAATGACGTGTATTTGCACACCGACGAAACAATGATGCCGCGGAACAAAGATGCCTGGGCATCGTGGAACTGCCTTCGCGGCGATCGCTTAGGCATTCCCGCCGAAGAAGCCGCAAATCGAAGCGTTTGTGTGACTTACTGGGTCAACTTGTTGCAAAACCTCGCCCCTGGGACGAAGGATTTGTTCGTCACGCTGAACCCGCCGCGCGAGCCGAAGGCAGGCTCGGTCGAACACAAAGTCACGCTCGCGCATCCGTTATTTAACAAAGCCGCGATCGCGGCGCAGGAGGAGATCAAGGCGTTACAAGGTAAAGACCGGGTTTGGTTTTGCGGCGCGTGGTGCGGCTACGGATTTCACGAGGATGGTATCAAATCAGCGGTTGATTGTGTGGACAAAATGCTCGGCAAGTCATCCGTGCCGTGGATGCCGCGGTCGTGCGATCCAAAGTTGTCCATGAGCACGAAGATGGTCTTACCGCTTTTCCAGCGCGCGTGCGTGGGGTGGTTACCAGCCGACAAACGACTCCGCATGATTTTACCGGATGGAAGCGAACGTCTTATGATGGGTAAAGAGGCCAACGCGTCATCGGAGACGATTACCATGACGGTATTCAACCAAAGACTCTTCATGCAAACGATTTTGCGCGCAGATATCGGTCTTGGTGAGTGTTATATGAACGGAGATTTCGACGTGGATTTAATTGGGTTCATGGACATGATTTGCAAAGGCCATCCCGCGGCTTCTGGCGCAGAGACGGAGAGCTGTAAGCCGAAGATGCGTCTCGACCCAGTGGGTCTCCTCACGGAGGCGGTTAACTGGGTAGGAGCGCAAATGGAGATGGCAGCACACAAGGCGTTAAGTAACACGAAAGAAGGATCTCGTAAAAACATAGAGTACCACTACGACGCTGGAAACGAGTTCTACAAGCTGTTTTTGGATGACACCATGTTGTACTCGAGCGCCATTCACGGCGCTATCGACGACGCTGCGATGTCCGTAGACGTTTTGAAGAAGTTCAAGACGTTCGAGGCCCAAGAAAAGCACTTGGAAGAGGCGCAGTATTTAAAGATAGACGCCATGATCGCTCGAGCGGGTATTAAGCCAGGCGATCGCGTGCTTGAGATTGGCTGCGGTTGGGGGACGTGCGCGATTCGCATGGCGAGCGAGAAGAATTGCCATGTCACTGGTTTGACACTGTCGCACGAGCAGCACGCCGAAGCAACGGCGCGCGTCAAAGCCGCCGGTTTGTCACACTTGATCGACATCGTCATTTGTGACTACCGCGATGTGCAAGGAACGTTCGACAAGGTGGTGTCGATTGAAATGCTTGAGGCGGTCGGACACGAACACTTGCCGACGTTCTTTGGCACCGTGCACAGAGTGCTGAAACCCGGCGGGCGAGCCGCGATCCAAGTCATCACTATGCCGGACGGCCGCTACGAGTCATACTGCAACAGTGAAAGCGACTTCATTCGTGCGTACATTTTCCCAGGTGGCCACTTGCCGTCGGTGGGGGCGATGAAGAGCGCTTCGCCGCGTGGTCTCGTGCTCGAGGGATACGACGATATCGGCTTGCATTATGCCGTCACTTTGCGATTGTGGCGCGAGCGTATGATGCACCACGCCCAACGAATCCTTTCTATGGGCTACTCACGAAAGTTTTTGCGCATGTTTGAGTTTTACTTTGCGTATTGCGAGGCTGCGTTTGCGAACAAGTTGATTTACGATTTGCAAATGACGTGGGTCAAGAAGAGCGACGATGCATCTAGAAGCGAGGTTTCTACCTCGTCCATCGCGCCGGAATTTCAATACTTAGCCGTGGTAGTGGCCATCTGTGCGATGTTCGCGCAGCGCAATCCTTCAACAGTGACGGAAATGCTCCCGATGGCTGTGCCTCTGCTCGTCGGCGTCGTCGCAGTCTTTAGCTGCGCGACCTTCTTAGCCGCCGTCGTCTCGAGCGTGGTGTTGCCGCAGCTCGGTAAAAAGGTTAGTAAAGTCAAGCTCGCCGAAGCATCGAGCGCACACGGCACGCTCATGGAACGTTCCTTGGCGCTCAGCGTCCCGTTGACCAAGGCAGTCGTCGCCGCCGCCGTCGGCACGGCGGCGTATCGCTTCATCGACGACACGCAAAACGTGCGCGCCGCCGCCATCTCGTGGATACTTCCGAACGAAAGAAAGCAGGCTGGAAAGTTAGCTGCGGTGGAGTTACTCAAGGTGTACGTCATGGTGATGGTCGGTCGTGTCGTCGTCGACGGCGCCCGCCGCGAGCGCGGCGAGATGTTTCGCCGCGTCGTCGCTTTGGCCGTCACGCTCCTCGCGTTGCACCACGACGTTTTCGTCGTCGCAATCGCGTGTTCGCTCATCACCGAACTCCGCGACGCCACGGTACACTTCCGCACATTCGCCCGAACGGCGAGCGGTTTTCCTCACTACGAAACCGTCGCGTACGCCGCGTCGCAACGCCTCGCCGTCGTCGCCTTTTACGTCTTCCAAGCCATCCCCACCGTGTACGCCATCTACGCCCTCTCCGCGCACATTCGCGCGGGAACGTTACCCCCCAAATCGCCTCTCGGCGCGATCGCCATCATCGCCACGACCGCATCCGCGATTCGCGCCGTTCGAGCCTCCGTCGCCGACGCCCAACTCGCCGTCGCCGACCGCGTCATTCGCCGTCGAATCCTCGACGTCTCCACCTCGGCCGAGATCTAACCGCGCCATCTCGCGTGTAATCTCACGCGAGTCTTTTCATTTCGTTCGTGACGCGCGTTCGCGTCGCGCGCGTCCCGCATCGCGCGTGCATCCGTCGCCGACCGCGCCTCCGCCGAAATCTCAAATTTTCAACCGTCGTCGCCAATCTCAATCGCATCGAACGCACTCTCCGACGCGCCATGCCGGCGTCGCCGCCGGCGTCGCCGCACCACGCGGTGAAACGCGTCGGTAACCACATCCTGGGCGAGCTCATCGGCTCCGGCGCGACGTCGCGCGTGCACAAAGCCGTCGACCAGCGCACGGGGTCGATTTGCGCGGTGAAGGAGATTCCGCTGCGCGGCGTCCCGGTCGAGCAGCTCGAGCGCATCACGAGCGAAGTGGAGCTGCTGTCGAGGCTCGAACACGCGAATATCGTGAAATATGAGGGCGCGGTGCGCGTGGAGGAGTGCTTGTACATCATGCTGGAGTACGCGGAGAATGGGTCGCTGGCGCGAACGGTACATCCGAGTCGATTCGGGGCGTTCCCGGAGAGCCTGTGCGCGGTGTACGTCGCGCAGGTGTTGAGAGGGTTGGCGTACTTGCACTCGCAAGGAGTGGTGCACAGGGACATCAAGGGGGCGAATATATTGACGACGAAGGAGGGAGTGGTGAAGTTGGCGGATTTCGGCGTGGCGACAAAGGGCGGACGGGCGTCGGGGGATGGGTTGAGTGGTGTGTTCGGGGCGGAGGGGAGGTCGGAAGGAAGCGATGGTGATGCGAGCGATGGGCGCGGGATTGGCGATGGGACGCGAGCCGAGGGTGAGGGCGAGGGCGACGAGGCGCTGGGGACTCCGTATTGGATGGCGCCGGAAGTGATCGAAATGCGGAGCGTCACGGCGGCGGCGGATATATGGAGCGTGGGATGTACTATCATAGAGTTATTGACCAGCAACCCGCCGTATTTTGATCTCGATCCCATGCCGGCGTTGTTTAGGATCGTACGCGACGAGCACCCGCCGCTGCCGACGGGGATTTCAGAGGCGTTGCGGGATTTCTTGTTGTTGTGCTTCAAAAGGGACCCGAAAGATCGACCGAGCGCGGAGGAGTTGATCAACCACACGTGGTTAATGGACGAGCACAAAGTGCTCGCCGAGACGTGGACCAAACGAGACGCGAGCGGTGGGCGAACGCAGAATGACGACGCGGAGGAAGGCGTCATCGTTAAAGTCATCGATCAAATGGCAAAAGTTGGCGTGAACGGCGACGTCACGGCGGCGGACGACGCCGCAGCCGCCAATTCGTCACCCCTAATAGCCGCGAGCGAGCGCTCAAGCTCGCAAAAGGACTTAGAAAACTTTATGAAGAGCGATTTGGGGAACTTTATGAAGAGCGACTCGGGCGTGACAAAGGCGCAAATCGACTTCAACAAATCGCTCATCTCAATCGTCGATCGCTTGAAGGATGCGTTCGGCACGTCAACGAGTGATGTGGCGGCGATAGATGACGCCGAACAGGCTGGTGCAGAATTCGTACGCGCGATGGAGACCGCTACGAGCGTATTGGTGGCGAACGAGACGCTCTTTACCACGCGAGCGTGCGGCGTTTTCGTCAACGTCTTAGAAAATGAATCAGCGTCGGCAAGAATGCGAACGGTGGCGTTAGAGTGTGTCACGGCAGCGAGTATGTTGAGCAGAGATATACTCACATCGTTCGTCACGCTTGCGGTGCTACCTAGGGCTTTAGAGGTGCTGAAAAAGAAGGATTCAAGCATGAGGATCAAGCTCGCGGCGTTGCGGCTGTGTCGCGCCACCGCCAAGGCTGGACCGGTGTTCACACGATGTCTCGTCGCATGCGGGGCGCTTCCCATATTAGTCGACGTATTGGATTACGGATACAGCGGAAACGGGCGCGAGCTCACCAAATACGCACTCGGGGCGATTTATATTGCCGCGGAGATCGAGCGCGGCGACCAGCTGCCGAAACAACTCGCTCAAACCGTCTCGCTTGCCCTTGCTAGCGCAGGCCTGTTCCCGAAACTTGTCACCTTGCTCGGTGCAACGCACACAGCGAGTTTAGAAGATGCGGCGATGATCACGGACGATATCGACGACGCGCGCAGCGAGGGGGGTTCGTCGATGACAGGATCAATCGGCGGCGCGAGTACGATCAGTCGATCGCGCAGCGGAGGTTCCAGTGGGGGCAAGTATTACCGCGAACTCGTCGCCGAGACGCTGTATCGTGTCGCCAAACGTGGTGAAGGATGCGCAGAAGTCTCCAAGGCGCTCGTGGACGTGAGAATTATTCACGGATGTTTGGCGCAATTGAGCGTCGTCCCTCGCTCGACGGCGACGAAGATTCTCGGTCTGGTGCACTTGCTGTCTCAACAAACGAATGCATTTCATGTGTTGCAAAACGCCGGAGCGATTCCCAAATTGGTGAAATGCGTCGAAGGTAACTTTCGAAGTGGTCACGCGCAATCGTGGGAGATGGCGCTGAAGGCGTTGCACAACTTGTGCGCGGTGAACAAGGAGCGTCAGGAGCAAGCCGCCGTGGCGGGTTTGATTCCAATCCTCGTTCAAATCATCGCCAGCGCTCGGGACGAAAAGAACGGAGATGGCTCGATGTCGACGGCCACGAATGGCGATAAAGTCAACACCGCCGCAGTCGCGACCACCGCGCGCTCTTCCGCGATGACGCTCGCCGTGCCGCTCTTGTGCGACATGGCGTCGACGAGTCGGAAAACGCGCGAAATTTTGGAGAAGCACGGCGCGTTGGACACCTACGTCCAGCTCATAGCCGTGAACTCCGGATGGACACTCTCCGCGCTCAATGCCGTCGGTTCCTGGCTCGCTATCGAACCGTGGAAAGTCGAAGCTCGCTTGCTCGAGACGGACGCCATCGATTCCATCCTCGAGGTCCTCGACGAATCCACCTCCCAAGCCAACGTCCTCGAAGCCTTGCTCGATCTCATCTCCAAATCCCCCCGCTTGTGCCAAGCCCTGGCCAACGAGGATTTCATCCCATCCCTCATGGACGCCATCACTTCCCCAACCACGAAACCGACGATCCGCATCACCCTTCTCAAGACCCTCGGCGTCGTCCACGAGCACGCCCAGCGTCCCAAGGAGCTCATCATCCGCCACGACGTCGTCGCCAGGCTCAAGTCTTTATTCACCGACCACGGCGACGAGCGTCAATCCCACACCGTGATCGCACAACTCGTGGATAAGATTTTACGTTCCATGCGTCTCTCGCGCGTCGTCTAGCCTTTGTAACGCCCCGATTCGTTCGCGCGTTTCGCTCGCCTCGCGTCCGCCTTCGCGCCTCGCGGGATAAGGCTCTCCCGTCGCGTCGTCGCGTTCGCACTCACCGGCGCTCGCGCGTCGACCGCTTTCCCGCGGCACCGCGATCCACGAACGACGGTCGCGCGTCATGCTCCGCGCTCTGACGCTCCCGCGCGCTCGCGCGCTCCCGCGCGCCGCGTTCTCTCGCTCGACGACGTCACGTCGCGATCGCGCGCGCGTCGCCCGCGCCGCGCGCGCCGACGCCGCGACGACCTACGACACGTCGCGACACGAACAACTGCGCTCGGGCTTGAACGCCAAGGCGCTGAACGCCGAGGCGAAGACGTTCCCGACGATGCAAGAGGTGCTGCGCGCGATCCCGAGGGAGTGCTTCGAGCGGGACACGGGAAAGTCGCTCGCGTACGCGGCGTGCTCGACGGCGATCACGCTGGCGTGCGGCGCGCTGGCGTGGGCGTGCGTGCCGGTGACGGCGGCGTATTGGCCGGTGTGGGTGGCGTACGCGTTCGTGACGGGAACGGCGGCGACCGGGTGCTGGGTCGCGGCGCACGAGTGCGGACACGGCGCGTTTAGCGACGATAAAACGATTCAAGACGCGGTGGGATACGCGCTGCACTCGTTGTTGTTGGTGCCGTATTTTTCGTGGCAGCGGTCGCACGCGGTGCATCACTCGAGGACGAATCACGTGCTCGAGGGAGAGACGCACGTGCCGGCGCGGTTGGGGACGGAGGACGCGAACGTGATGTTCAAGTTGCGCGGGTTGCTCGGCGAAGGGCCGTTTACGTTTTTGAACCTCGTCGGAGTGTTCGCCTTGGGGTGGCCGATTTATTTGCTCACCGGCGCCAGCGGTGGGCCGGTTCGCGGGAACACGAACCACTTCTTGCCGTTCATGGGCGAGAAGGGTAAGCACGCGTTGTTCCCGGGGAAGTGGGCGAAGAAGGTTTGGCAGAGCGACGTCGGCGTCGTGGCGGTTTTGGGAGCGCTCGCGGCGTGGGCGGCGCACAGCGGTGTCGCCACCGTCATGGCGCTCTACGTCGGACCGTACATGGTGACCAACTTTTGGCTCGTCCTGTACACGTGGTTGCAGCACACTGACGTGGACGTGCCGCACTTTGAGGGCGACGACTGGAACTTGGTCAAGGGCGCGTTTATGACGATTGATCGCCCGTACGGGCCGGTGTTTGACTTTTTGCACCACCGCATCGGCAGCACGCACGTCGCGCATCACATCAACCACACCATCCCGCACTACCACGCCAAGAAGGCCACCGAGGCGTTGCAAAAGGCGTTCCCGGATCTGTACCTGTATGACCCGACGCCCATCGCCACGGCGACTTGGCGCGTCGGCAGCAAGTGCATCGCCGTCGTCAAGAAGGGCGACGAGTGGGTGTTCACGGACAAGCAGCTCGACCCGGTCGCGGCGTGAGCGCGCGTGTGACGAGGATATTAAGTTTTAGTTAGAGAGACGAGCATTGTGATTATGATTATATACGTGCGTGTTTATTTCACATGCTGGAATTCGCCGAAGAGCGAAACGCGCGAGGGACGGGCGTATTGTATCACCGCTCGCCCCGCGAGCGCTCTGCTTCGTGTCGACGCGAGAAAAATGTGCGCTGCTCGGTTTTCGAGCGGCACAGAGATCGAATGATCTACGGATATTAATCGCGTTTGTTTACGCGATGCTGAGCGGGGGTAACCCGACGCCGGCGACTTGCGCGGCGGTGAGGGACGCCTTTTTGCCCTTCTTCGCCGGCGCGGCGTTCTTGGCTTCAGCCTTCTTGTTGAGCTCTTCCTCGATAGCCTTCCACGCCACAGAGAACACCATGGCTTGCAACACATTCGTGGCGATGCGCGTGGACAATCCACGGCCGAACAAGCCCTTCATGCCGTCCTTTTCGAGCACACCCTTGATGGCGCCCGTGTAACTCAACTTGGCGTCGCCAGAGGTTTGCTTGACCGTCTTCACGACGCGCAAAGAGTTGGAGATGCAATCGGACACGATCGACGCCGCCATACCGATCAAAGCGTTGCGCGCGTTGTTCTTCAACTTCGTGTCTTGCTTCGGGATCGCCTTTTGCAAGTAGTTGAACGTCGCGAACCACGGGTAGTTGCCGACCCAGTTCGCCGCGAAGTTCGCCGCCGCGCCGTTGTACAACACTCCGACGCCACCAGTTCGCACCTTATCCTTCAACAACGCGAAGGCCGCGTTCCCTTGCACTTGCAGCGTCGTCTTGAACGTGTCCACGGGCGTTAAAAAGATCCGCCACGTCGCGCCTCCGACGCTCGCGAATCCCGTCATCACGCTCACCGGCATTTGCGGATAGTACGCCTCCAACGCCGCGATCACCCCAGTGTTCGCCGCCGTGTCCCCGAATCGGCTCAACGGCGCTTGCACGATCGCAAACGACATCCCCTTATACAATCTCGGCACTCCGCCCTCCTTATACAGCGCCTTAATGCTCGACAGCATCGTCCCGCCGTTCGCGTACTGATAATTCATCGCCGTTCGCATCCACATGAACGTCCCGACCTGAATCACGCCCGCCGCGAATCCCGCGACGCCGCCGCGAAACGCCCGCGCGGACGCCTTCTTCATCACCTCGTTGAAATCGACCTTCTTACGCGTCTCCGGCGTCGCCTTCGCGCTCAATTCCGGGAGGCAGGGCGCGCGCGTGATCGCGCCTCGAACGACGAATCGTCGTCGTTCGTCCTTCGTTCGCGCCGTCATCGCGGCGGTCGGCATCGCTCGCGGTTCGAGCGTCCGTCGTCCGTCTTCCGCGTCGTCTTCCGCGTCGTCCGTCGCGTCGCGCTCGCGCGTCGCGGTGTGCGGACGCGCGCGGGAGGCGGTCGGACGCGACGTCTCGCGACGCTTTACTGATGGGCGTTAAGAGCGCTCGAGTACGGTGCGCGTCGCGCATAAATACGACGACGATTTCGGACATTCGGGTATGAGTGACAGTGAGCGATCGATCCCGTTCCTCGCGTGAGCGCGAGTCGACGCTCCATTTCCTCACACCGCCGCGCGCCGCGCGCCGCGCGCCGCGCGCG
>MDSW01193527.1_pt1 | contig 18658 bp, 13 predicted proteins | sample 811171 | NCBI WGS metagenome assembly MDSW01 (sample SAMN05326641, study PRJNA326480) | marine metagenome | isolation source: seawater | place: Atlantic Ocean: North West | collected 2012 | reverse complement strand
TGGGTGCGCTTCGCTGCACGGTAAACGGGGCTCACTCTAAACTCAATCGATCAGTTTCATCGGAGAAACTGCCAAACTCATTCCACGCCGATCAGTTGATCAGAGTGAGGATTCACCCCTATCTCGCCTCTGATTGGCCAAAATTCTGAGAAGCTCTGATAGCGCAGCAAAAAAAAAGTCCATACTGTACGTGTACCCGTTGACTTTTTTTTTTAGATTTTAGTAGTGTACGAAAGTACTACTGTACTACAAAGGTACGAAAGTACAACGTACTGTAGTTGTAGAAGTACGGAAGTACAGAAGTGCGGAAGTACAAAATTTGTACGAAAGTACCTTCGAAGGCATGCGCATTCCATCTACTTCGCAAAAAAACTTACTTTCGTGCAAGCCCACGCGCCGTCGCTGCGTCGATCGACCAAAAACTTCGTCCCGATGTCGTCCATCATGCAGCTGATGCCCTCAACAAGTTTCGCGATTTTAGAAGGTCGGCAAAGCGGTTTTCTGACCCCTCTACTACTTAAAAAATCTGCCGTTTTGAAACTCCCGACCGACCCTCGGACGAAACAGATTTTCCGCCCTTTGGACGCGCTGAACGCGCTGAAAAAAACCAAAAAAAAACGCTGACAGCGCGTCCAAGTTAAAAAAAGTCTATACGGGCCAAAATAACTCCAGAACGACGAGTAAAAAAATCCGCTAAAAAACTAGAAGTCCGCGCGGAAGATGGCGGCATTCTTCCGCGCGGAACTTTTTTTTCTCCCGCGCGGAAGTCTGGTTCATCCGGTCGAGCGAAATTTAAACCGTCGATTTTTGAGTTACCTAAACTTCCGCTCCGTTTACGTGTACACGTACTGTACGTGTACGTGTAGTCCGAGGCCAGATAGACTATTTTATTTTCACACGTTGCGTGTACGTGTACAGTTGTATAGTACGTACATGCACAACGTTGTAGGGCAAAGCTGTACACATAAACGCGGTGTACACGTACACGTATGATACGTGAACTACCTACATACCGTTGTGCTTCGATAGATCGAATGATAATACACGTACTCGTATCATGAACTATTTTACTCTTCTCAGGCTGTGAGTGTAGTGAGCTCACGAAAAAAACGCTTTGTGTCCGGTCGTCATCTGCGTATCATCATTTTAGTGCTGCGGAGAGCAGCGCAAGCGTTGGACGATGGAAGCACACGATTTCAGGGTACGTGCTCAATTCTTGTTATCTTTCTTCCCGCTGACTAACGAGTACCAAAGACGTTCAAGTCTTTTGCCGCGACTAGCCAGCTCAATGGAGGGGACCACTGGCGACTATCGTGTTTCGAGAACGGGTTACGGATTTTTGAAGAAGACCCTAATGTTGCCGCCGAAAGTCAGCAGTTGAGCTCATCAAAATGTTCCTCGTCGAGCTGTAAGGTGAGGGATTTTATCCTTACATATTTCTTCTACTAGTTCTTCAGCTCTTGGTCTCGTGGGCGGCTCAACCGATTTTCAAAGGGCATATCCTTGATATTTTCGAGACCTGAACTGGTTTTCAAGCTTGTCATGGACCTGGAGAGTACAAGACGTCAATGGGATCTGACCTTTGACCACGGATACGTGGTGGAGTCAATTGATGAACACACAGATGTTATACACCTCTCCCTTAGAAAACAGGTATTCGATACTCTTTTATAGATAGAGTGTCATTTTTGACTTAAAGCTGCAGTGCTCCACACAAGACTTCTGTCTATCTAGATGTTGGAATCGCGACCCGGATGGGTCGTATGTAATCGTGTATTCTTCTGTTGAACATCCCATGGTATGAATTGTATTTTTATGAACTTTGTGTACTCGTGTTTGAGAACTCACTTTACAAACACGTATATTTCGCGCAGTGTCAAAGAACTCGTGGAATGTCACGAGGTGTTATGTTTGGCGGTTGGATTATATCGCCTTTCAGTTCGGCTAGTGCACTGAATGTTGGGAAGCCAGGATCAAGAACTCCTGAATGGTCGAGCGCCTGCCTTGTGACCAAAGTCGTCAAGTTGCAGCACAATTTATGGCTCGAGTGGTTCTGCCGATCAGGTTAGGTGTACGTATATATATTTTTGTTTGATTTTGTTATTTTGTTTGTGTTGGATGAATGCAGGCAGAATATCATTGCCACAACGAATTGTCATCGCTCAAGTGGCAGGCTTGCGTGAGCTTTGTGATCATACATCTGAACTGGTAAGTGCCTTGCTGTTGAATTGGGGCGTGACCTGTTTTATTCTTTTTTTATTAGCGTGAAATTGAAAAGAAAGGTGTCGATATTCCGTCAAGCAAAATATCAATCTCTGCTTGTGTTGACAAAGAGGGTGTCGAAGATAAATATTTCGAAGCTAGCTCTGAAGTTGCTGTTTCAGATTTGTTGATTCAGTACATGGCTACCGACACAACAGAACCTCACGGTCAGGCAAGTTTGTATGCTGGCGATGTCTGCAATACACGCAGTCCAAAGCTGATAAATATCGGTTCACTTACAAAGGTATTCTTGAACTTGAAGCATTGTTTTTTACACATTGCTAGCATTACGTTCTCATCCCATAATCAATCAGGGTAAGTGGCCTTTTGAAGCAGGGTTGAAGTCAACAAACTGCTGGTGTGCCCCTGACGGTGACAACTTTAGAGTGCGGGGTAGCAACTACCTACACGATCGCAAGAAAGTTCCAGCGGGACAGCCTTTCGCTGAGCTTGTAGCAGTTGACTGGTTTGTTGATTATCAGCGAATCGATAACATTTGTTCGCGTCCCTCCGGGACCTGTCAACATAGTTTGTTGGTATACTTTGTTTTCTTCGGTACCCAGTGCCCCTCAGTGATCAAATGTTCTTTGAACTACAGAAAAATGATTATCATGAGAGCTTTGTCTTTGCTGTTAATATTCAAGTCCCTGGCCCGCGTCATTTTTCAATAGTTTATTATTACCGGTTACGTGCTCCACTCGATAAGGTAATTTACTTTTCACCACTTCCATAACTCAAAAAGTTAAGTGCGCTTCTGAGATTTTATGAATTGGTAGTCATCTTTGTTCAGTCGGTTTGTCCATGGTGATGATGCATTCAGAAACTCACGGCTGAAATTGATTCCTAGTGTTGCTTTGGTGGGTATAATGTCTTGAAAATAATTCAGGTTACTCTGAGAACTTATTTCGTGTTTTCTCGTAGGGGCCCTGGGTGGTCCAACGTGCTGTTGGAACAAAACCGCTGATTGTCGGTAGAGCATTAAAGGCAAGTGCTCTGGTAGTTCTATTTATTTCGTTTTGCGCTCAGTCCAGTATGTAGGTAGTGTATCATTCCAGGCCGAATTATTTGGAAGTTGACATCGATATTGGGAGTAGCACAGTCGCAAACAATGTCGTTCGCTTTGTTCTCGGGTATTGTTTTCCAACTATCTTCATTTCGCAAAAGAAAACTACGTCCAATCTCTCGTACATTTTAATTTGTGCTTTTTTAAATAGATACGTGCGTACCCTTGTTGTCGACATGTGTTTTCTAATAGAAGGTAAATCTGATGGAGAACTGCCGGTATGTTGTTTTGCTTCGACTCTGATGCATATCTGGTCTTGACATGCGGTGGTGTATTAGGAGCGGCTTATAGGAACGTCACGCATTGCACACCTGGAGCCCGACGCGGCAGTCCCGCCGCCTCCTGTAGTGTGATGTAGTCAAATAACTGTCTTCTCGTCAGCATGATTTGGTGAAGCTCTAGGAATAGCTATTGTGCATATAAGTGCCTGCCCTGTTGGTGCAGAAAACTGTTGCAGATACATAAGCTCACCCCCTAAATACGAATAACGTGCACATTTAGATCGCGCCCCCAGTATCTAAGAAAGCTCGATGCCATGATGAGAAAAACGCGTCAGCGTTCCCTAACCAAAGTTCCTTGGTTGCTGAGGACCTTTCCTGGTTTCACAGCAAAATTAAAAATAGATTCCTTCAACGCACGGCTAGCAGATCCTTTTGTTTGTTCCATAGAAATAATGCTTCCATCATACGCAGAAAGCAGCAGTTTACAATGTTGTGCAGCTGCAACTTTACTGGTACAGACACTGTTTTTCTTTTGATGAGGAGATTCGAGGCAGTCACTGAGCATGACTTTTTCAGCGATATCTGTAATTTGCCCAGCTACGAAAGTTTGGTTAGTATGCAAGGGTGATGATGAAAGCGTGTTTACCCAATAATTGTTCCATGCTGCCGCGAGCACTGCGGAAACACGACTAGATTTGAAGAAGGAAGTGTTGAGACAGTAATACTGGTTCGCATGGACACCAAAATCCTTTATCTTGTTTGTGGGAACAGTCTGATACTTTAACCTGGTATCATCAGGTGGACTATAACCAAGGGGAAATGTCCTGAAAGCTCCGACATTTACTCGACCGGAAGCACAGGTTCGAACTGGATCGATCACAAGTGCGACGAATGGTTCTGTATATTGCTGGTTTAAAAGTTGAGTTGAGCAGTCAATACCAGACATCCAACACCCATAGCCAGGGTGGCTATGATACCTTGAGAAAAAAATGATGTTGAGTAATAAAAGAATGGAATATTGATTAAGTTCTCAAAGTGAAACGTTGATTGCTGTTTACATACCAGCCAATCACGTGCTCTCGTCTACCCACCTGCTGACGAGCCTGCACAAAACTAACCATGTACTCGTATGCTTCGGCTTGGGCGTTCACCCGGGTTTCGGTCCCAACAACAGGGAGTGCAAAGCAATCGAGAACAAGAAACGTATCACCTGCTGTCTTACCACATAACATGCCCATTACCTCAAGGTTCCCACCAGAACGACAGTGCTTTGCCATTTTGATGAGAGCATTACCAGTAATACGGACGTGCTTGAAGAAATGTGGGTTTCTGCCCCAAGGTTTCTGTTGTTGAATGGCGGTCCCCTGCAGCTCATCGTACCTGAACAGCACATCGCCATCGTTGAACTCGGTCTGCATTTAATCAACCCTTTGCCTGTTATAAAGAGCGTCGCATACACCTTGCACGACTGTCACCTCGTTGTTTTGGTGTACTGTGAAGCGACCCGGTGGGTTAGAGAAGAACGGACGGGGAAGAAGTCGAAGAAAGACGACGGAGTAACGTGATTTCCACACGCACGCGCAGGATATCCCGAAGTACTGTACCTTCAACTTATTATCTAATATCAAATAAACTTATTATTATTAGGGCTATTATTTATTATTGAACAATAAATATTCTATTTTCGAAAGTACTTTCGAAAGTACGAAATAAAGTACTCCGAAAGTACTTTCGTACAATTCTATGTGTACACGTACCTGTATACCAGGATGGGTTAGAGCTCAGTCTTTTTGTAATCAGATCCACACACCTGTACAGTATACCAGACAGTACCATACTGTAGTACTCGTAGCAGTTCTCGTAGCCATAGAATACCGTACCTTCGTAGGGCTACACACTTCCGCTTCCGGGAGTTCTTCCGGAAGTACACATGGCATTTTCTCTCGGTTGTTCTCGAGATTCTAGCAGTGACGGATGCCGGTCGACTATCGTCTAAGGAAGGGAGCGTACGTGGGTGATGTTACTGCCCTTTGTGTGCTACCACTATCACAGGGGGACAGAGGAGCCGGGACAACAGCTCACGGTAACAGTACACCAGAGGGCAGACGCGAAACGCTTCTTGTTGTTGGTGTCGGTGCGAGTTTGCAGTGCTACCATCCGGTCAGTGGCAAAGGCGAGCTTCCCATACTGGTCGCGCCAGTCTTCAGCGTTGCACGGATACATGGGATCGTGTCCGCTTCTAGCCTCCAATCTAACCCGAATGGATTGTCTGCTAAAAATGACGTTCACCGTGTCAGCGAGCGAGCAATCATCGTCTGGGGTGAAAGGCGTGTCGCCCTGGTTGGATTGTATAGCTTGGATAACACCAAAGTCGAAGGTCGTCGAGTGCGCGTCTTAGTTAACTTGCCACCACGCGGTAACTGGGTGCACGATGTTATTCCTCTTGCGCAAGCTTCAAGAACCCAGTGGCCCACCATTGCTGTAGGATTGGCTGACAACTGTGTGGAGCAGTGGACAGTTCACTTCAAACTAGACAACCAAAATTGCTGCCCACAGTGTCTACGCCGCGTAGAATGTTCCATGCCCTCAATGTTATACACCCTTGCTCTGCGTGGCACCTCGATGGCTAATTTGGAGGTCGTTGGTGGCACAATATTTAACGAGGTTCAGGTGTGGAAAATACAGGCTGAAACTCCTTCACACACCGTTTATCAACTAGAGCCTTTCGCAGTGTTTCGAGGGCACGAGGGGAGCATTATGCGTGTTTCATGGGCTTCTCGTGGGAATGAAATCTATTCTACTTCTGACGATCGTACAGCCTGTATTTGGGCTGTTCCAGATCGACCCTTTATCTCAGGTACTATGGCAAAACCTGTATGCATAGGAGGGGCACAAGTCACAGTGTTCGGACATACCGCTAGAGTATGGGACTGTAAACTTATGAAGGTTGCGAACCGTTCGCTCATGTTTACTGCGGGGGAGGACTGCACCGTTCGAATTTGGGAGTTACCATGTGCTGACATATCAAAACTGTCTGAAAAGCAATGCCTCGATAGGCCAGTTGCCGTTCTCCGAGGTCACAAGGGACGGGGAGTATGGCGTATTCTTCCGCTAGAGTTACCCGGAAAACGACCGTTCCTTTTATCAGCTGGTGCTGATGCGTCCATAAAACTATGGAATCTGTCAGAATACTCGTTAGATAAATCACGGTCAGCAGCACCTACTCATGCACCATTAACCTCCGTGAATCACGTAGCATCATCATTGACGACTAAAACACAACCTTTAGAATTTTTAGAAGTCCTGGATCAAAACCGACCAGTCAAGGGCACTACTTCCAACAATCCTTCTCAGTACGACCAACTCATTGGATCTTCTGCCCTTGAACCAGAGACCCTATTAATGAAGAGGGGTGTAGTAAATTGCCGGATGCAACAAGGTACTGGCGAGCATATATGCGCACTATGTCTGGCTTCACCTGCAGTTCTTTACGCTGCTACAACTAGTGGCCTAGTTCACAGGATAGACGTAGATGAGCATAGCTGGAGATGGCGAAACGTTTATTGTTCTGCAGTAGAGGTGGATATCATTTCGCTCGCAGTATTGGAATCGTCTGAATCTGTCAGTGGACATGAACGCTTGGCGATTGGTGATGCACGCGGGCGAGTTGTTATTGTATCAGTGTCAGACAACAAGTCAAAGATTCAGAGTCTCTGGCAAGCGAGTAGGCCCCGTAGACTCCTTGACGTATTTTCGTGCCGTATTTCTGATGAGCCAAATCGCGGGAGCCTCAACGGAATACTATTTGTATCTGAGGTAGGGGGTAAAATCACGGTCTGGGTTGAATATCTATTGAAAGAGAAACGTGGACTGTCTATCCATTGGGCATTTGCTTGCAAGGCTTCAAACTCTTTTCGTTGCCGTGTTTTAGCCGTTGCTCACCATATATCTGGGCTAGTACTTCTTGGTGACAGTGCCGGAAATGTTTGTGCATTTGACGGAAGAGTTATTTTTAAAGCGAAAGCAGCATTTACTGGAAGTTGTGCATCCGTGCGGCCAGCGCGGCTCCCTCCTTTAGCAGTGATGTGTGCTGTACATGGAACGCGTGCCGTTTCTTTTGTGGCCGCACATTGGGCCGCTACCAGCCATGGCCATGAGATTGAACGCCACAAAGCCAGCCATCTGTTGGGCAATATCGAGTGTACATCTGGTGGCCGAGATGGATGCTTGTGTACTTCAGTACTCCAGCTAACCAGATCCAAGAATGAGTTCATGGAGCAGAAATTGTTGACAGAAGGCCGAAAGGAAGGGCATGGCAGGGCTGCCTCGGTCGGAATCAAAGTTCTTAAAACCTATGAACATAATATGTACCACTTTTGCAGTGTGTCAAGGCACCAAATCGCTGAAATATCTTCTGTGGAAGTGCTTTCATGGGCCAATTCCTCCCTTTCCTGGTTTATGAACGAATCTCCATCTCTGGTGGCTGGGTTTAAACAGGCAGACTTTTTGATACACAGTCTGACAGACAAGTGCGAGTTGCTTCGCTTATCTTGCGGTGGCTGGCGCAGGCCACATTCTTTTTTTTTGGAAGCTGCCTCAGCTCGAGGCTTCAAATTCACTTTCGCATTTTATAGAGAGCAGAGACTCACAGTGTGCTATAGACTCAAGAACCAATTGAATAGCAAAGTCAGCCACAGAAGTTGCCTTCCACAGGAAAAGCACACCTTCAATACATGGTTTCATGGGTGCGATCCCATGCCCTCCCCTGAAATGTATTTCACCCAGTCTGGGATAACTGTAAGTGCTTCGCAACGATTTGTTTCTCTAATGACTCATCCTTTTGTTTCAACTTGTATGTACACCATCGCAATTCATTCACATCACTTGACAGTTTTCTTTGATACACTCAATGTTTCCCGTCTTAAACATCAGTCGCGAGATACATACAATATGTGTTGTGCCTCCGCCTGTTCACTCTTCAGGCACATCGTCAGCACTGCCGTTGGGCTTACTAACAGGTTCTGAGGATGGCTCAATTCTTTCCACAGTGTATTCAAAGAAAGATTCTATGCTTGATCGATATATCTCAACAGAGGTAGGGTCACACGCTGGTGGTACATCTGTACGTGCAATGAGTCTCCTGCCTGAGTGTGCAGGAGGAGGGCTAGGTTTACACCTTATTTCCGAACACACTCCGAAATCATTTATTTTGATCACGGCAGGTGCCAAAGAAACACTCATGGCTTGGCGTGTCGCATGGATTGATCCTGTAACGTTTCAATATCCCATGAGCAATTCTGCGACTTCTAGAGTTGGCTGGCAACTAAAAACAACACTACTGACTGTGCAGAGCCAGTTTACCAGCAAAAATCGGGCTTTGGAGAAAAGGAACTCAGCGAGTATGTCTACTGATTCTGATCAGCGTCTACTGTCCATAACGGGTTTCGTTCCAATTGAATTCGATGCACAACCCGTATGTTCTACAGATCCCGAATTCACTTGTATGGCTGTTACAGCCAACTCAAAAGGTTCTCTTTTAGCTTTGGCTTTAACTCGAGAAATTGGGAGCCCCGGCACAGGGTGTTGGCGCGAAGTTGGCAGGCTTGGACAACATAAATGTCCTATACTCACAGTCGCCGTAACCGCTGTTAATATAGATACTCGTGATCGTGATACTGCAGTCATAGCATGTAGTGGGGCCACAAACGGGACTCTTGCGATTTGGGATCTTACACCACTCTGTCCCTCTGGTAAAGTCATGCCCAGTGCTCTCAAAGCCCACGACGATATCGCAGTGTTGGAGCCTGCAGCCATCATCACTTCACTGCACCAGTCGGGGATAAACGCAGTTTCTTTGATGCAGGCACCTAAAAATCCTGGCATTTTTTTGTTGGCTAGTGTGGGTGATGATCAGGCGCTCCGTGTGACAATGTTGTCCACTGAATTCTCTGCCAAGGAGGTGAACAAGGAAATCCAGGAAGGTTGTATAAATATGTCAGTGACAATCATTAAGACATTTTCCATAGATTTCGCGCATAGTTCGGCGATTAAAGCAGTTTGGATGGAGCATGGAATAATTGCCACTACAGCTCAAGATCAACGCCTTAGGTTGTGGCGAGTTGTCACCGAAGCTGATACTGAAAATTTGGGCGAAGAAATAAGTGCGAAAATGAAGAATTTGCGCGTGGTTCCACTGGTGGGTAGTTTTGTTGAATGTCCTGAGCCAGAGAGTTTAGACGTATGGTTTAGCGGTTCTTCTTCCTGTGAGGAACTTTTCATTGCTGTGTCAGGACGGGGAGCACAGGTGTTCCACCTGCAAACCGAGTGATGTATCCTGTCAGTTCTCACGGCTGTTCTTGTTCCTGATTTCATGTTGCAAGTTCGCAGTTGAGATCACGCCAATTTACGACCAGGCCATTCATTTCCTATATTTTGCAGCAGCAGAGGAAGGGCTTCTAGTTTTAGGCTGTTGATTTTTTCACCAAGAAGTTCTGTAGCACGCGAGGCAACCACGAAAAGTTGTAAAATTTGCACATTGAGCTTTCCTTGGAAGAGAACTCCCTCGAATAAGTTCATTTGAACGTCCTCAGGAAGTGCATCCATTTGCTCGGGTGTAAGATCTTGAACATGCGATAAGAGCACGTCAAAACTAAGCTGCAGTAGAGTGGGGAACACATAACCTGGACTTTGAGATATAAACGGAGCAAACGTACTCGTACTAGTACACGATCTGATCATAGTTCTTTTTAGAAGTCTTGATAGAATCGCAGGTAAATTGACAGAGCTTGCACGATTACCCCACGGCTGAGGAACTGAACGATTCGAGGCGTGACATGAGGGTGAGCATCTAAGCAAGGAATGTCAGACGTACACTTGGTGTACAGTAGTACTGTACATAGCTACTTTCGTACTTTCGTACATTTTAACATATTTCTTGTACATACGCATGTGACAGTACAAGCTATTCAAGCTAGCTATCATATCATATGTGCGTACGTGTATGTACAGTACGAAGGTACGAAAGTACCTTCGAAGGTACATATGTGCACTGCTATATATCTACCTTCGTATAATATCTCCGGACTCACACAGTACTCCGAACAGACCAAACCGCAGGGCCCTGGTTAATATTCCGAACTCGAACGAACTCCTTCAGCAACCTCTTGATCAGTTCCTGGCTAAATACGTTGTGTATGTCTTTAAGGTATTAAGTGAATAAGCGCTTGTCAGCTTACCAGCCAATCAGTGTCTTTCTCAGGATCAGGTGTACTCGAGGGGCTACTCGCGAACGCGGTATGTTTGAGCTGCAGGTAAATTCGAGAGTGTACCCACTGTGGAAAAATGTTTGACTTTGTTTCTTCACAGGGAAAACTAGACATTGAGGCCAATGACAGCTCAGTTAGCGTAGATTTGGGCACATTTTATCGAAAAGATAACACCCAGGTAAATTAATACTTCTGAATCATCTTTCTCTCTTTTTTGTTCACCCTCGAGAACAAGTTATTCGAGCATGTTTGTTTATTTCTGGCATGCATCAGGTCAGACATAAAATCCAAATTGGCAACTACTTTCTAAGTGGTGGGTTCGTTTGATAGAAGTCCGTCTTCGTGGTCATGTTAGTAACCTTCATTATTTCAACTCGGCGAGACCCTGTCTTATGGCAAACGCAAGTTCACTCGCTGTCATGTGGCCATATTGCGAAAATGTAAAACTATTAAAAGTCAACACAAATACTCCGTAGTCGGCTTGGTGAATGAAGTGGTGAAGTATAAATCAAGGCCTTGCCCAGTCCATAGCTTGTCGTCTTGGAACAACAGTATCATTTGAGTAGCTAGTGAAGCAACAGTAAAGTTCATTACGAAAGTATTTACGTACTTCCAGAAGTAGGTCTGAGAGCTACATACCTCCATTTTTGTTGTATGGAAGTACTTCCGGAAGTAGATACCTGAGATGTACAGTACAGAAGTACTTTTTACCACGCGTGTTACGAATCATTTAAACACACATCGCTCCCGAAACATTCAGCACAGTAAAATGCGCCGAGAGTCCAAAAATTACGCCACCTCTCTGTATCGCATCATCCAACTGTCACCAACCAGCCGTCCGCATTCAGTTCTTCTCTTAGATGACTGCTCCCTGAATTTTTTTTTGAAGAAATATATACTCTTTCATCTGCAACTCTAACCAAACGTCTATACTATAGATGACAAAGATGCCACTCTAAATGACATAAATGACATAGATGCCACTCTAACCACGCGTATCCTTTCTACCAGAACTACTAGACTTACATCCTGCATTCAAACGCAGTTTGCAGCAAGTTCCCTCGAGTCCTTACCATGTCAACCACCGCGAAACTCATCAGTGCACCGCACGTACCACTGTAAATCAACCTGGTGAGAGGGGTGCCACTGAAACGAGAGGTAGGCGTCAGGCAGCAGGCAGATTCGAAATTGAAACCGCTGTCCCCCATTTTTTTGTTGAAAATCACATCACGAGGCAAGAAGAAAGTCGATCACGGCCCGCCCTACCCAATTGCAGTGCTCGTAGAAGACACGTTTTACCTTGTGGCCTACTTGACCCACTTTATGACTTTAAGTGTGATGAAGACACCGAACGTACACCTTTTGGATAGACTGAGTAAGAAAAAGTTCACAACTGTCCTGTCTTGAAAACGTCGCTTTGAACTTCAGAAATAGCACAAATCACATTGTCCAGAATCGTTTTCATGGCTTCAAACGACGCTGGGCTTATTCCCAAGCTTAAGTTGCGTATGTTTTGGTTTCGGCCACCAACTTCATCAGAAAAAAGAGAACAACCCCGCTCTGTTGCTGTTGCGATGGCAGGGTCAAGGGGAACCTGTCCAAGCAAAGGCACACCCGCCCATTTACACATTCTAGAGGCTGCACCAAGATTTGAAGAAAATATATCAACTTGTGCAGACAAACTACTCGGTGCAACCTCGTTTTCAGGAGAGGGAAAATGTAATGCAAGAACTTTACGAACTTGTTCAGTTACATCGCCGTCTGGACCAGAAATAAACTTCAGTTGCACACTTTCCACGGGTAAAATCATGGTGCTCATATTTTCAACAACACCGAGAACTCGCACACCAACTTTAGCACAGAAATTAATTTCCTTGCGGACGTCTGCTAGTGCCACCTCTTGAGGTGTTGTTATCACAAGTGCACCATCTATCCCTGCAAGTTTCATGTACTGCACGATGCTGAGATGTTCATCAGATGTTCCAGGGGGCGCATCCACGATCAAGAAATCAAGATTACCCCATTCAGTGTCTGTTAAGAACTGTTTGATAAGACCATTCTTGCGTGGGCCTCGCCAGATAACTGCGTCATCTGGATTCTGCATAAGAAAGCCTATAGACATCACTGCGAGTCCTTCTTTCACGTATACAGGGGACCAACCGCTGTTTGATCGGTGCACATCTTGGCCAACCTGGCCGAACATTATAGGTGCTGAGGGCCCGCATATATCGATATCAAGTAAGCCAACTTCTGCTCCTCTGGCAGACAGACCATACGCCAACTGAGTAGCAAACGTACTCTTACCAACGCCGCCTTTGCCTGAGAGAACCAATATTTTATGCTTCACGTTCGCCAGCCTGTGCCTAATAGCTAGAACATCGGGATCTATCGTCGAAGCTGTCTGACACGCCTCCTGGGAATTTCCCGAGGAGAACAACTTGTCAACTGCGAATCAAAGCAAAAAAAAGTAATTTTTTACCTTATTTGGACAACCGGCACAAGCTACGGCATTGCCCGCCGCCTCGCTGTTTGTTCCTGGAGAGCGCAAACTTAATTTTTTGAAGATGCGCAAAAATAATTTTTTGAAAGTACTTACCTGGGCATTTGGGCCCTCTTGAAAAATCATCGTTGATACTCGTTGACATCAACGTGTGGACGCCTTCTCAGAAGTACTGTACCGTAAGTGAGTGACCACCTTCAAATAAATAAAGGTAGGCCAGGCCAGTAGGCCCTGCGTTGTACTTTCGTACCTTCGTACGAAAGTACAACGTTGTACTTCCGGAAGTATTTTATTTCGAAAGTATTTTCGTACGAAAGTACTCCCGGAAGTAACGTGTACGTGTACACTACGTGTACATGTACGAAAGTACTTCCGGGAGTACACAACTACACATAATATCATACGTGTACACGTGTACGAAGGTACTTCCGGGACTACGTACGTGTATGTACAACTACACGTACACGCACGTACTTCATTCATTATTCCGTTTTACCTTCGTATGATATTTATTGTTATTAGTCGTACTGTACGTAGCTACGTACTGTACGCGTAATAAATTAACAACTACGAAAGTACTTCCGGATGTATCTAATATGTTATCTATCGATATTGACATACACAACTACAACTATTACGTACTACATACAGTACTAAGTTGTTACTACTTAGGCTACAACTAACGTTGTATGTACTGTACGTACGTGTACTTCCGGAAGTACTGAAAGTACAATTTTAATATTTTATTATTTCCGTAAATAAAAATATTATGTTGATATGTACGAAAGTACCTTCGAAGGTACGTAGTTGTACTGTTAGCTAGGGCCTACTGTACAGTACCTTCGTACCTTGCTTGCTTGCTTACTTAAAGACTAAATAAAACGTCGCAGCAGGACTACAGTACTGTACGTGTACTATTACTGTGGAGTGAAATGTCTTCGCGAGGACAGTCTTTACATGGTTTTGTTTTCGACGTCGACTGGTAACCGATGAAAACGGGCAATTGATCAGAGGAGTTTCATAGGAGGCTTGATCGAGGCGTAACCACGCGCGCGCGCACAGTGTCGACCGGACCACGTAAACCAATGCGAAACTTCGTGGACATGTTCTGTGCGTACATGGGTCGACGTCCACGAAGTTTCGCATTGATTCACGAGGCCTTTTCTACCGAACTGAAATGGAACACGATTCGAGTTCCGCTTTAGACGTCCGCTTTTGACGTCTGTTTTTGACGTGTTGAATGCAGGTATCTCATAAAGTTGTACGGAAGTAATAAGTACGAAAGTACTTCCGGAAGTATGATACTTCCGGAAGTACTTCCATCCGCTCGAAGGAAGAACGACAATCTAGCCAGGAGACACATTCAGCCCTGCAGTATAAAGTGTTGTACAGGGCCGGGGCCCTCTTGAAACGTTCTTCATTATGCATTTATTGCATGCAGCTAAATAGTACGAAAGTATGTAAATATGTATGTACTTTCGTATGTATGTATGTATCCGATCCCTACGAAGCAAGATATCTGCATACAACTATTAACGTTAGTTGAATTTGAAAGTACACAAAAACCTTCGTATATTATATTTAAGGTATTTATCTGCCTACCCACACGTACGTGTACATGTACTTTATAGGGCCTAGCTAGGGCTACGTATTTTTCGCCCTACAAGCTAGTCTAGCTAGCTACCTTCGAAGTTACGTAGCTACTAGCGAGCTACTTTCGAGGTACTTTCGTACCTTCGTACGATTTTTTTTGTACTTCCGGAAGTGAAGTACTTCCTTGTATGTACGAAAGTACGAAAGTACCTTCGAAGGTACGAAAGTATTTCCGGAAGTACTTCCGTACTTCGTTCCGCACGAATAATGAACGAAGGTATCATACTGTACGAAAGTACGAAAGTACAATGCTACAAAGTACGAAAGTACCTTCGTAGTTCGTACACAGCTACAAACTGTAGCTAGCTAGCTACATAGTACATACGGAAGGAAGTACGAAAGTACTTCCGTACAGTACTTATTACCTACAGTACTTTCGTACGGAAGTACGGAAATAGATACAGTAAAACAACATATCATATTACTTCCGGAAATATGATATGTACTGTATTCATACTTTCGAAAATAGATACTACTTTCGTACTTTCGTACTTATTAGTACGTGTACGTGTACGTACGTGTACACGTGTACGTGTACAGTAGGGCTACTTAATAGATATTTTCGTCGAGTCGATTCCTGTGGAGTCCTGCCATATCCAACTGCACCAACATGAGAGATTATTTGGATTATAGCGGAGAAGTAACGAAAAGTACAGCTCACTTTGATGTCGGTGGTCAGTCAACTGTCAGCGAACACCGGACAGGCGGCGAATGTAGTGAAGGTGCTCCGGATTCTGTGACTGACGTCGGGGATCATTTCGACTTTGACGTCCTTTTCACTGTAAGAAAAACGACAGCGACAGAGCCCTCTGTCAGTCATTGTATAGAAAATTCAGTGCGGCGGAAAGGAAGGCGAAAACGCAATTCAAAACCGTTCGGCGAGATTCACAGGAAGATTGGAATGTCCAGGAAGAAAGTCAACATCAACCTGACTCCTGTTGCTCAGCCACGAAGGTTCGAGGAAGGTTTGCCAGTATACAAATCTTTTGGAAACTTTAGTGATCTCTCATGTGGCCAAATCCCCTCAGAGGAACAATCTAGAGCTCCAGGTAAGTGTCCGTTTGATTGTTGGTGTTGCTTCTGAGCTTGCATCTATAGTTTTAATGGAATAATCTGCGCACTTCCCCTGTCTGTTCTACTGGCGCATAATTCTGAGACTCGCGAAGGGGGGTTTCCCGAGTTTTACCTTGTTCAATCGTGCAGTCTGCTCGTGAGAGCATAAATTGTTCTGATGAGCTAAGGTGAATAAGAAGTCAGTAGTCAGTATTACCAGTATCTACTTCGTCTTTTCATTCTCAGCCCACACAACATACAATGTCGAAGGGATAATAACTGCTGCCCCAACGAGAGTGGCCATAGTAGGAATTTCGCCAAAAATCCATGCACCAACCGCCGCTGACCACATGAGTTCGGTGTATCGGAATGGCGCAAGAGCAGAAGCATCTAGGAGGCTGAACGACTTCAAAAGACAAAACAAAAGCAGATTAGCCCCTGCACCAAGGATGGCGAGTAGGCAGAGCTGAAAACCTGTCGGTGCAACCCAGGACAAGAGCGCAGGAATAGTAGCAATGAGAGAAGTAAATAGGGCAGTATAAAATATCATCGACCAAAAAGACTCCTTCCCGACAAAAACTTTGTTGAGCACGTCGAGGGCAGCAAACATAGCAGCAGAGAGTAGCACACATAACCACATGGGGTCGAAACCTGAACCTCCAGGTTGAACCACTATGACGACACCTGAAAAACCAACGATAGTGCTGATCCACCTGATGGCATCGACTTTCTCCTTTATGAATACGCGTGCCATAACCAGCGTAAAAAGTGGTATCGTGAAGTTAAGAGTAGTAACAACAGCAATCGGAGCGATGGCTAGCCCTTGACAGTAGAGTGCAATACCAGTGGCCAGAAGAAAACTCCTTGCTACGTGTAAATGGACACGCTCAGTTTTGAATGAGTTCATGCCTGACACAATCATGACAGGTAGCATCGTGAGAGTTGCAAAGGCGAACCGGAGAAAGACCACCTGAGCAACGCCTAGGGTGCTGCCTGTGTACTTCATAATGACATCGTTGCCGACTCCAATAAGCTGGTGTGCAAAAAACCACAAAATTCCAAATAAGAACTTCGTGGTCTTGTCCCCGCCGACAGTGTGAATATTGGCGGCGCACGCTACTTTGGTTGGAGCGCGTCTAGCACGAGTGCAGGAAAGATGCGTGTGATTTTGAAGAGTGTGTGCACATACGGCTACCCTCTGGGTAAATACAGAAGGGGGAGTCACAACCTTCGCACTCCTGAACGTTGCATGGCTTAGTTGTGAGCAGCCGCTAGTTGATTTGTTTTTGTAGTCTAATACATAAAGATAGGACGGAATCACCGAATTTACTGCAACGTGCATGACGAAGGATGACAGTCAAATACAGGAATCATTCCCTTCTGCCTTGAGTTTTGCTCAGCCAAATCGACCGAAACTATGATATAAATAGCTACGTGTAGCTGAACGCCTTCCGTACACGGTTAAACGGTTAGCCTACTCGTACATGTACAGTAGGGCCCAACGAATACATGTACACGTACAGTACAGACTGTTCTCAGCAGGTGGGAAAAGTTGTCCACGGCCAAAATTACCATACCGATCCATTCTTAGTTACCACAGTACCTCCACCCTCCGCGCTTCAACCGCCGCTCACGTCGCCGCGATCTCGCGAACGCCGTCGCAAAAATGAGATAAAGTGCGAAGAACACCGCGATGCGTGCGATGACGCGCGAAAACATTAGCTCTTACCGTGAAGAAACGCGCGCGCGTATTGCCGGAAGGCGGCGAAGTAGTGATTTCACGATTCCCGCGGAACGCGCACAAAAACGAGCGCGCCAGCAGTCAGCCCAGCTCGAACCCCCCCTCCGCGCGGGGGGAGCGCAGTGTTTTGAGGGTGGCGAGCTCTCCGCGTCCTCCAGGCGACGCGTTCGAGGCTCACGAGTCGAGACGCGGCGGGCGCGTTCGTACACCAGGCGTGAGCGCGGCTGCGTGCGCCCGCGCGCGCGCTCGCGCAAACCGAACAAATTCCCCATAGAGGAATTTCCCCATACAATAAGAAAATCACGCCTCTCCAATTGCCCATAGGAAAAATTCTCAGCTTTTCGCCGGAAAGGGACGGAATAATTTATGCTGACTACAAGAGTATCATATAATGCGGAAGTACAACTATCGCTGTATGTACGAAAGTATTAGCTATGTGCTACGAAAGTACTTTCGTACTATTAGAACATAATACGTTAGTTTATACTTTATATCATACATAGTAGTACGATATGAACATAAAAATAATACCTTCGTTCGTAGTGTGTAGCCTTTGTATCACACTGTACGTAAAAACTTCATGTGCTTTGAACGTGTACACGTACGGGAGCACATGTACGTGTAGTTGTACTTCCGTACTTCCGTGCTTTCGTACGATTTTTAGAAATACCCCACCGCGCCGTGCCCATTCCCTTCTCCCAACTGACGGACGGCCCAAGCCAGAGGCGCTGATACGGAAGTGCAGAAGCACGTAGCCCTGCGTACTTCCGTTCCGGTGCTGAACGAGGCTCCTTCTGGACCTGAAGGTTCCTTCGCACGCAACAACTTTTAGCACGTAAACTGGGATGGGGAAATACCTGATGACGCAAGCCTGCAGATTCATCGCGGCAACGTGCCTGC
>MDSW01205141.1_pt1 | contig 18662 bp, 17 predicted proteins | sample 811171 | NCBI WGS metagenome assembly MDSW01 (sample SAMN05326641, study PRJNA326480) | marine metagenome | isolation source: seawater | place: Atlantic Ocean: North West | collected 2012 | reverse complement strand
GCTAAAAAGTATAAAGCTGTAAATAATTATGGAGTTTCTAAAAGTAATAGTTTTAATCAAATAAAAAATTTTTGTAAAAAAAATAACATTAAATTTAAGTCAATCTATATAACTAATCCATGGGGTATATATGAAGAAAAAAAATTAAATTTTTATTTAATTAAAAAATGGTTTAACAATAAAAATCCAATTATATCTCATCCTAATTACATAAGAGATAATATTTACATAGATAACTTAAGTAAATCATATAAAAAAATAGTTTTATCAAAGTCAAATAAAATTCATTATTTTCCATCAGGTATTTGCTCGTCAAACAAACTTTTCATTGAAGCTTTTAAAAAAAAATTTGAAAAATTTTTTAATAAAAAAGTAAAAGTAACTTACGCAAATAATTCTATTTATAATCAGCCAATTTGCAGAATTAATGGGGATAGAATAAGCAAAAAAGTAAATATTAAACAAAATTTAAATAATTACTTTTTGTATTATCAAAAAATACTCACTAATTAATTTAAAAAACAAGTTTTAACACCAGAATTTTCAAAACCAAAATTAATTTTTTTACAATTACTTAGCTTTCTAATAACTTTTTTTTGATATTTTTTTTCACAAATAAATAAAAAGAAACCTCCACCACCTGCTCCTAATAACTTGCCCCCATAACAACCATTATCAATTGCATTTCTATAGATTTTATCTAAATGATTACTAGATATATTTTTTGAAAAATTTTTTTTTATTTTCCAATTTTTATCAAGAAAGTTTCCAATTATTTTTAAATTTAAGTTGTCTTTCATCAACTCTTTTTCAAATTCTAAAGATAAATTTTTTAATTTTATCAAATTTTTAAGATTTGCATTAAAATTTTTCTTTTGTTGTGAGAGATTTTTATTTGATAATCTTAATTTACCAGTCCAAAAAAAAATTAAATTGTTGTTCAAATATTTTAAATTTTTTTTTGTTAAGTTTATTTTTTTTACATTTATACTTTTTTTATTATACAAAATTTTTTTTAATCCACCATGAGCAGCTATGTAATGATCCTGTTTTCCTAGAGAGTTATTTGTAATTTTATTTTCTATTTTAAATGCTATCTCACAAATTTTAGATAAATTTATTTTAATATTTTTTAATTTGTATATTGCTTTTATTAATCCTATTAAAAAAGCACTAGACGATCCTAATCCTGTATTATATGGAAGATCTGAAATTGTATTTATATAAAGAGGCTCTCTTACTTTAAAGAACTTTAGAGTTTCTCTTATTCTTAAATTTTTTATTTGGTTAACATTATTTACTATTTCTGTCTCTGAATAATTCAATCTAAACTTTTCTTTAAAATTTAAGTGTTTTTTAATAGTCACATATATAAATTTATCTATTGAACTACTGATTGTAACACCACCATATTTTTCATAAAAATAAGGCATATCTGTACCTCCTCCTAAGAATGATATTCTTAAAGGTGTTTTAGTAGTTACAATTTTATATTTAAAATTTGAAGACTTGTTTGTCATAATATAATTTTTTTAAACTATTTTTTAGTAATATAAATTCATATTTTTTCTTTTCTTTATCAGTAAATTTTTCTTTTCCAATATAAATTGCATGTGTATTAGCGTTATAAGCTGCCTCCACATCTCTTTTATCATCTCCAACATAAAAAGTTTTATCTAAGATAAAATTATAATCTTCAGCTGATTTAAAAAATAAACCAGGATTTGGTTTTCTTTTTATTGAATTTGAATTAAAATGATCAGTACTAATATAAAACTTTTCTAAAACAATTTTTTTTCTTTTTAAAAAATTTTTAATTTTAGAGTTAATTTGTACTAAATCATTCATCTTAATTTCTTTTGTTGCAATACCCGCTTGATTTGTAATACAAATTATTTTTGAATTCTTTGGTAAATTTTTACAGAATTTATTGTTAATTTTAAGATTTTTCTTATTAATTACATACCTGTAATGGGTCGATTTATAATTTAATACCCCGTCCCTATCTACTAGAATATAATTATTATTTAAAAATGCCTTCTTGGTTTTTAAAAGCCTTTTTTGATCTCCAATGCTGAGATAACTATTTAATTGAATATAATCTAAACCAAAATTTTTTTTTGAAATTTTTTCTAAAAAATATGAAAAGTTAATGTCTTTAATAGTTAGCTTTTTGAGAATTTCTTTTTTTATGGCCATATAACCTATCTCAACAAAAGGGTATTTTGTATTTCTTTTCATTTTATATAAAACTCTTCCATCACGATTAATTTTACAATTTCCGTTGCTTTTTTTTACTAGTGAAAGAATTATTTTTTTTTTACCTTTATTTAGAGCAAAATCTAATTTCTTTATATTTAATGACGAATAATTATCACAATAAAGTAATAAGAACTTTGAATTCAATAACTTTTTAGCTTTGTAAATTCTTGAGCCTGTATCAAAGTTTTCTGGTAAATAAGAATATTTTATTTTTACTTTAAATTTCTTGCCATCTGAAAAGTAATTTCTAATTATATTATTTTTATAACCTACTAATAACAATATTTTTGTAATTCCATTTTTTTTAAGTTGTAAGATTAAATGCTCTAAAAAAGGCTTTCCAGCAACCTCAACCATTGGTTTTGGTTTATTCAAAGTTAATGTACCTAATCTTGTACCAAGACCGCCACATAAGATTACACCCTGTCTAATATTTGACATTAATATATGAATTATGGCAGATATGAAAAATTTTCATCTCTTTTTGAAATTACTTTTGGTTTTTTTATCCATTTAATTTTTAATTTAGGATCATTATATTTTATACCATAACCTTTATTTTTTTTATAATAAGTTGACATATAATAGCTTACCAGCGTGTCTGTTTTTAAAGTTAAAAAAGCAGTAGCACATTTTTTTGAAACAAAAACAGACTTATTTAGATTTTCGCTTAAGATTATTTTAATATGTTTTAAATAAGTGGGGGATTTTTTATTTAGATCAATTAATACTAAAAGTATTTTACCTTTCAAACATGAAATTATTTTATCTTCTGAGTATGGCGCTCTTTGATAATGAAAACCTCTTAAAGTTAAGTTTTTTTTGTTAAATGATAAATTTGTCTGTCTAATTTTAAAATTTATTCCAAATTTTTTTAATTCTTTATCGCAAAAACTTCTCATAAAAAAACCTCTCTTATCGAAATTCTTTTTATGGTGAATTATGAGAGTATTTCTAAATTTTGTTTTTTTAATTTTCATTAATTCAATTTAATTTTTTTTATTTTTGGAAGAGGTAAAATTATTTTACCTTTAAATTTAATCCTTTTTAAATATTGAATTATTTCTTGTTTAAAATTCCATGCTAAAATAATAATAGAATTGTATTTATTAATATTTTTAGCATTGGGTTTTAAAATTTTAATATGCGTACCAGGAGTAAATAAATTAGTTTTCAATTTATTTAAATCAAAGACAACATCAATTAAGTTATTGTTTAAATTTAAATAATTAATCAATGTCGAACTTCTTGCTGATGCTCCATAAGCTGAGATTTTTTCTTTTTTTTCTAACTTATTTAAAATTAATTTAAATTTTTTTTTGTGATTTTTGCAAATTTTTTTCAATTTTTTCCAATTAGATACTGAATTTATTTTTTGTTTACTCTCTTTCTTTAACATTAGATTAAATTGATTGCTTTTATATGTTTTATTTTTTTTAAACAATATTACAAACGATCCTCCACTAATTGGACTTTCAAAATAGTCAAATGAATATAAACCATGTTTTTTAAGTACATTATTTAAAGAAGTAAGTGTAAAATAAAAAATATGCTCATGATAAATATAGTCATAATGTTTGTTTAAAATTAAGTTTGTTGCATTATGAAATTCAATCGCACCAATTCCATTGCTAGAAATTAATTTATTTAATCCCCTCATAACACTTTGTATATTATCAATATGTGGAATTACGTTTCTACAGATAATTAAATCTGGTTTTTTTTTATGCTTTTTAATAATTTTATCTGCAGTCTTAGAATTAAAAAAATCTGTATATGTTCTTATACCTTTGGTACTTGCAATTTTTGCAATATTTTTTGCAGGATCTATACCAATAACCTCATTATTATTTTTTACGTACTCTAAAAAAAACCCATCATTACTCGCAATCTCACAAATAAATTTTTTATGTAAATTTATTTTTGTACTTATTTTTTCAAAAAAAAATTTTCTATATGACTTAACTTTTTTGGAGGTTCCGGTTACCCATAAATACTTTTGAAATAATATCTTTGGATTTACAGTGTGATTTAATTGAACTAATTTACATATTCGACAAATTATTAACTCTAAAGGAACTTTAATTTCTTTGTCAAAATCTTTTTCTTTTATTAAAGCATTTGCAAGTGGTTGCCTACCAAGATCTACTATAGGCGATAATAACTTACTATTACATGATCTACATTTATTTATTTTTTTATACATTAAACAAACTCTAAATTTTTATTTAGCTTTTTTAATTTTAAAAGTTTTCTTAATTTTAAAATTCTGTTGGTTTTTTCTGATGAAAAATCTTTAAATGTAAAACGTTTTTTTCTAAAAAAAATTTTTAATTTTTTAATATCCTCTATTATATCCTTGTTTTTAAAGTCAATTGTATCTGAAAAGTGATATTTTAATAAATCAAAATTAACCTTATAAGATCTCTCATCATGGCTAGGATTGTTCAGAACAAGCAATGGTGCATTTTTAAAAACTTTTTTAACCATTTTTCCAATTTGCAAAATAGTAAAGTTTTTTCCAGGATATCCAACATTAAATATTTTTTTTTGCATTTGCTTTTTTGGTTTTAGAAAAGATGAAATTATAACTTTACACAAGTCGTCTATATATAAAACTGGTCTGTAAGGTTTTCCGTTAGTATTGATTATTATTTTGTTTCTTGTAAAAGCAGCAGCACTTAGATTGTTTAAAACAATATCGCTTCTAAAATTTTCTGAAGGACCATGCACAGTTGATGGTCTTAAAATCACAATACAAAATTGTTTATCAGCTAATTTTAATATTTCTTTTTCTGCTCTTAATTTAGATTTTGCATATTGGGTTATAGGATTAATATTTTTGTCATATTCTTTAATTGTCTTATTTTTATAATTTGAGATGCCATAAACACTTTGTGTTGAAATAAAAATAAATCTTTTAACACCAGATTTTTTAGACAATTTTGCCAAATTTATCGTAGCTCTATGGTTTATTTGTCTAGTAAGATTTTTATCTAATTCACCTAATGGGTCGTTGGAAAGACTCGCCAAATGAATCACAACGTCAATATTTTTTAGATCATGAATTTTAATATTTCTTATATCTTTTTTTATTAATTTTTTTTCTATTTTTTTTTTAAACTCATAAAAATTATTATCTAAACCTATAATTTCAAATTTTTTATTGTATTGTTCGTTAAGTATTTGACATAAACGAGTACCAATGTAGCCTCTTGAACCAGTGATTAAAATTTTCATTTGTCTTTCTTTATAGATTTATTAAATTAATGCACTAAAATAAAGTAATGTTGAGACAAAAAAAAAATATATCAGCAAAAAAATTTTTTGTTAATTATGTAAATAAATTATCAAGAATTCTAAAAGATAAGCATTTTAAAGAAATTGAAAGAATATCAATACATTTAGAAAAAGTAATCAAAAGTAATAAAAATATTTTTGTATGTGGAAATGGCGGATCTGCATCAATTTCAAATCATTTTTTATGTGATTTTAATAAGGGTATTAAATTATCTTCCAAAAATAAACTTTTACCTAAAGTTATGTCTCTTTCAAACTCTATTGAATTGATATCAGCCATATCTAATGACCTAGGTTATGATCAAGTATTTGAAAATCAACTAGAAAATTTTTCAAAAATTGACGATACTTTAATTGTTATAAGTTGTTCAGGAAAATCAAAAAATATTTTAAGAGCTGTAAAATTTGCAACTAAAAAAAAGTTAAATATTATTTCTTTAATTGGATTTGGTTCAAACAGTTATATTAAAAGCTCTTCTAAGTATTATATAAATTTAAATACAAAAAATTATGGCATCACAGAAGATGTATTTCAATCCATAATGCATATGATTTCACAGTACTTAAGGCATAAAAATTCAAAAATACCTTCAGAAATACTTTAAAATAACAAAATGTTAAATTTTTTAAAAGAAATTAGAAAGTTTGTTAGAGGATATACAATGACAAACATTTTTAATTTGTTTGTGTCAAAAGATTTAAAAAAATATTGGAAAAATTCTGACAAAAAAAATTTTGATAAATATTTAATAATTTCGATGGAAAAATTTCTAAATAGTGAGGATTATAGAAAAACTTCGACCAATCATAAGTTTGCTATAATTAAGATATTAAAAGTGATTGAAAGGTTTAATAATAAAGAGAGTGCTAATGATTTTCAATTTAATAACCCAAATTTTCACAGTGATTTTTCAACTGCAACTATATCGGAACTACTAATAGATATTTCTGATCAAGAAGCTTTTGAAGACCTATTTAAACTTTATCCCTCATTAAAAGCTGAACATTCAATTAAATTAAATTTACTAAATAATTTAATTTACAATAAAATTAAAAATAGAAAGGTTTTTTCTAAAATAAATGATTTGAGTGATAAAACTTTTGTGGGTAACGACAAAATATATAATGAAGTAGGAGGGTTAAAAATAACTCAAGAAAAATTGAGAACTCTTATTGAATATGAAAATATTGAAACTCTAATTAATCAAAATAATACTAAAATTTTAGAAATAGGTTCTGGAAATGGTAGGATGTGTGAATGTATACTGAGTTGTAATGAAAAAGTTTCAAAATATATTTTAGTTGACATTCCTCCTGCTCTTCCTTCGGCTTTTAAAAGATTAAAGTTATCATTAAAAAATAAAAAACTATGCTATGCAATTGATGCAAAAAATAGAGAAGAGCTTGAAAAGATAATTCAAAATAATGATGTAATATTTTTATTTCCAAATCAAATAAATATCTTACAAAAAAATTTTGATTTATTTTTAGCAATTGATTGCTTGCACGAAATGAAAAAAAATACAATTAAAGAATATATGCAAATAGCTTCTATAATATCTAAAAAAATCTATTTTAAAGTTCACGAAACAGCTCATGTTCCATTTTCTTTTGACATACTCTCAATACATAATAATCAAGATTACTCTATAAGTCCTAATTGGAATCTTATTTATAAAAAAAAATCTCTATTTCCTTCAAATGATTATGAGGTAGCTTATGAAACAAAATAATTATTTTCATCCTAAATTTGCTTCTCACAAAAAAATGATAACATTTATAAATGGTAAATTTGTTAAATCTAAAGATGCTAAAATTTCTATTTATGATCTTGGATTTACTAATGGTGAAATGATATATGATACATTTAGAACTTTTAACAAAAAACCATTTCATGTTGATTTGCATTTAACTCGATTATGGGAAACTTCAAAATATACAGGTATTAAAATAAGGCTTTCAAAAAAAAAGATTAAAACAATTATAAATAAAATTCTTAAAAATAATAAAAAATATATTGGTGCTAATGATGACTTGTGGTGCTTCATGAGATTCACAAGAAGTGGGTCTAATATAATAGAAATGAATAGAATTAAATTTGAGAATTATTCAAAATATTATTCAAAAGGTCTAAGATTACACACTTCTAAAATTAAAAGAACTCCTGAAACTTGTGTAGATCCAAGAGGAAAAATTTCAGCAAATTATGTAAATTTGTCATTAGCGCGAGAAGAGGTTTGGAAACATGATAGAAAAGGTAATGCCATACTTTTAGATTTAAAAAATAATATTAATGAAGGATATGGATTTAATATTTTTTTTATAAAAGATAAGAAAATTATTACTCCTAAAGATGAAAAAGTTTTAAACGGTGTTGTAAGATATTATATTAAATTAATTGCTGAAAAAAATGGCCTTAAATTTATAAAGAAAGATATAAAACTTAACGAAGCATATAGGTCAGATGAATGTTTTATTACAGCGACTGGTTGGGGTATATGCCCAATAAAAAGTTTAGATAATAAAAAATTTTTTAATAAACTCGAAGAGTATAAAATAGTTCCTTTTATTCAAAACGAATATAGTAAAATTGTTGGTATTGACTTTGTGAAACAATATTTAAAATTTTAACTTATGGAAAAAATTTTAATTGTAGGTGCTAATGGCTATTTTGGTTCAACACTTTTAAAATTTTTAAATTATAAAAAAGTTTATTGCGAAGGTGTAGATATAAATTATTTCAAAAAATGTAATATTTTTAAAAAAAAAAAATGAAAAAGTATTAAATATTTGTGCTTCTAGACTAACAGAAAGTTATCTTAAAAAATTTACTACTATAATTGGTTTTGCTGGATACTCTAATAATCCTGTATTTAAAAAAGAAAAAAAAAATTTCCACGACAAGGAATTCAAATATCTAAAAAAAATAGCAAAAATTAGTAAGAAAAATTCAATTAATTTTATATTTCCATCAAGTTGTTCACTTTATGGGGCATCAAAAAGCAAAAAACTCATTAATGAGAATGGAAAATTAAACCCAATAACTCATTATTCAAAGAACAAACTAAAAGTTGAAAAATTTTTATTAAATATATCAAATAATAAGTTCAAGCCAATTATTTTAAGATTTTCAACTTTATATGGATTATCACAAAAAATGAGATTTGATATTGTTATCAATATGTTTTGTGGATCAGCAATAACTTCAAAAAAAATTGAATTAAACTCTGATGGAAAAGTATACAGGCCTTTTCTTGAAATTACTGATGCTTGTAATGCAATTTATAAAGTAATCAAAAATAAAAAAAAAATAAGAAACCAAGTTTTTAACGTTGGATCAAACTCAGATAACTTTAAAATTTTAGATGTTGCAAAAATTATTCAAAAAAAAGTTAAATATTCTAAAATAAATTTCCTCCAAAAAGAAAAAAAACTTGTTTCAGATAATATTATAAAGAGAGGAAAAGATAAGAGAAATTATAAAGTTAATTTTAAAAGATTTAAAACCACATTTTCTTATAAAGCCAAATTTAATTTAGACAAAGGAATTACAAAGCTTCTGGGTGATTTAAAAAAAATAAATTTAAATACGAAAAATTTTAATTCAATTAAATTTTATAGATTACAATATTTGGAGTTTCTATACAAAAGCAGAATTTTAGATAAAAATATGGAATTCATTAAAAAAAAATGATTATTTCCAATAAAGTAATTTTTTTTTTTCAAAAGTTTTATCATCAAAAGCAATACATCTTTTTATCCACTTTCTTAAAAGTAAATGGTTCTCTTTTAGATTAGATAATTTGAACCCAGAGTTAATATAAAATTTGATCACATTTTTAGATAATTTTTTATATACGTGAACAGTTGTAAACTTTTGCTTATTTAAAAGTTTTTTAATGATTAATTTTCCATAACCTTTTGATCTTGATTTTTTATCTATATATAAAAATTGCAAATGATCATGATTTTTAAATTTAATTATTACAGCTATTCCAATTATTTTACCCTTAAAATTAATCCTATAGAATTTAAAAATTTTATTATGAAAATATATCCAAGGAGTATTGGAAAATGATTTATTTAATTGAAACTCTTTTTCCTTAATTGATAATAAGAAATTTTTTAATTTAAAATTTTTTTTTTTTATTTTTGAGAATTTTAAGGGTTCCATTAAACTTTTAATATAATAAATATAATATTAATGACAGATAATCATTTAGATATATCATATAAATTTCATATACAAACATTAAGAGCCATCTCTGTCTTGCTGGTATTTTTTTACCATTTAAAAATAGAGTTTTTTTCGCAGGGATACTTAGGAGTTGACATTTTCTTTGTTATATCTGGATATGTAATTACCCAATCAATTTATAGAGATTTTTTAAAGACTAATAAGATTAACTTAAAATTTTTTTATAATAAAAGATTAAAAAGAATATTACCAAATCTAATTTTTATTCTTTCTATCACTTATGTTGTTTATCTTATTTTTGGTCCTCCAGAGATATCATTATGGAATGACTATCTTTCAAGCATTTTAGGAGTTTCAAATTTTTATTATCTTTTTTCAAATAAAGGTTATTTTTATAATATATTCGATAATCCATTTGCACATACTTGGTCACTTGGTGTTGAAGAACAATTTTATTTTATTTACCCGTTTTTAGCGCTTATTTTTTTAGAATCTTTTAGAAATAAAAGATTATTTAAATTATTTTTAATTATTGTAATTTTACTATCTTTATTTTTCTCATTTTACTTTTTTACTAAAAATCCTGATATTTCTTTTTATTTTTCACCATTAAGATTTTGGGAATTAGGTTTTGGCTGTCTACTTTTTTTTGTTAATAAAAAAAAAATAAATAAACCTTATATAGGAATATTATCTTTAATTATTTTATTAATTATAATTTTTACAAATTTAAGTGAAAATATAATTATTAAAAATTTACTGTCTGTTTTTGCTGCAGGATTATTTATTATTTCCTATAGAAAAAATATTTATATAGAAAATGTTATTTTTCAATATTTCGGTAAAATTTCATATTCTTTTTATTTATGGCATTTGCCAATTATATTTTTTACAAATATTTATATCTCTAATGAAATTTTTTTAATTTTATTAAGCTTTATACTGACTCTGATTTTTTCGAGTATAACATATTATTTTGTTGAGAGTTTTTTTATTAATTCAAAAAAAATATACTCTATTAAAGCATTTGTATCATTAGTTTTGTTTATAATACCGTTAGTTACATTTATCTTTTACATAAAATATATTAATCAAGATTTAAGATATGAAGTTAGAGAAAAAATTTATAATATAAATTATTTGGAAAAAAAATATAACTGGAAGCAAAAAGTTACTTTTCAAAATATCTTTGTCGGAGAAAATGAAATACACAAATATTGTTATGAAAATTCAAATAATAATTTAAGAGATATAAGAGGCTTAATAAGTAAATGTTTAAAAGAAAAAAATCAAAATTACCTTTTTTTCATTTCAGGAAATAGCCATACAGCTCAATACGTTAATACTTTTAATAAAATACCAAGTGTTAAAAACCTTTATTTTGAGTCCACTAATACAGAAAAAGTTCCTGATAAAATGTTACATAAATTAACAAAATATTATAAAAGAATTATTTATGTAACTGATATAAATAATTTAAATAAACTTAATTCAATATTAAAATCAAAATTAATAAATTCTAATAAGATAGACTTTCTTTTTTTCAACTCTACTCCTTTTTTACATAATATTGAAAAGCCAGCCTACTGTATTTCAAGAAAAATTAATTGTTTCTCAAATAAAAAACTAGATTTTCAGAAGAGAAATTTAAAAACATTAAATAATAAATTAAATCATTTAAATAAAAAATTTATTAATATTCATATTTTTGATAGCTATAGGACTTTATGTCCAAATGAGAGATGTTTGGTATATGACAAAAACCAAAATAAGCTCCTTTTTATGGACAAAACCCATCTATCTATAGATGGAAGTTATGAGCTGATAGAAAACTTGCGATCTTTTCTTAATAAAAAATTTAATATAAAAGATTTATAAAAATGAAAAAAAATTTTAGAGATTTTCCATTATTAGAGAGTAAAAAAAAATATATAAGTTTGTTTTATCCTCATGTATCAAAAAAATCATTTAACTCAGTTAAAAAAGTTTTGTCCTCAAGATGGATTGGACAAGGTCCTTTGGTTGACAAATTTGAAGAAGATTTTTCTAAGAAATTTTGCAACAAGATGCCATCTGTTGCAGTAGGCTCTGGTACAGATGCACTTCATTTAGCATATATCTTAGCTAATATTAAAGAAAATGATGAAGTTATATGTCCAGTATTTACTTGCACCGCAACAAATATTCCCCTTTTATACCTAAAAGCAAAAATTAAATTTGCAGACATAAATTTAAATGATCTAAACATCTCGATAGAACACGTTGAAAAACTAATAACAAAAAAAACTAAAGCTATAGTTTTTGTTAATTATGGTGGATTATTATGTAATTTAGAGAAATTACAGAAAATTGCGAAAAAATATAAAATTCCATTAATACAAGATGCAGCACAATCTTTAGGTGCAAAAATCAATGGAAAAGAAATTACTGAGTTTGCTGATTTTACAATTTTTAGCTTCCAAGCAATAAAACATATAACAAGTGGGGACGGGGGCGCTCTTGTCTGTAGAAATAAAAATTTAGCTAAGAAAGCAAAAATTATAAGATGGTTTGGTATTGATAGACCCAAAAAACAAGGAGGTACTTGGGAAAATGATATTGTAGATGTTGGTTATAAATATCAAATGACTGATATTGGAGCTGCTCTACTTTTAGATTCAATGGAAGAATTTAAATTTATTAAAAAAAAAAGAAATCAAATACATGATATATATAAAAAGGAACTGATAAACGTACCAGGTCTAGCATGTTTAAAAAATAATAATAAAAAACATAAACCCGTAATATGGTTAACAACTATAATATGTGATCGAAAAGATTTCTTACAAAAAAAATTAAGAACTAAGCTAATAGAAACAAATCAAGTTCATTTTAGAAATGACAGGTATTCAATATTTAAAAAATTTTGCAAGGGTAAAAAGTTTCCGAATATGGACAAGATAGAGAATAAATATCTTGTGATACCAACACATACAAAAATGTCAAATGAGGACGCTTTGGTGGTTGCAAATAATATTAAAAGTATATTATCTGAATAATTTCTATGTTTCATTTTACAAGTAAGCCAGTTGTTGCTTATGTTGCATATGAACCTTTTGGCTTTGAATACCTAAGCAGATTTTTAGAAAGATATAAAAAATTTCCTAGTGGATTAGATCATGATCTATTAATTTGCTTCAAGCAATTTAAAAATAAAGAATTAATTCAAAGTTGGAAAAAAAAAATTGAAGTTCCTTTTATTGAGTTTGATGATAGTAATCAACCGAATGATTTCGATATTGGTAGCTACATCAGAATTGCCAAAATTTATGCAGAAAAATATATTTTATTTTTAGACACTCATACAAGACCAAATTCAAAAAACTGGTTAAGAATATTTGCAAATCACTATAGGCCAAAATGTATAATGGGAGCTACAGCATCATTATCAAGCTTATCTAGTCAATTTCTTAATTTTTATTATAAACAACATTCTAAATTTCAACAACTAAGATGGGGTTTAAAACATTTGATTAATGTACAACTATTTCCAAATCCTCATATAAGAACTACTGCATTTTTTATGTATGCAAAAGATCTTAATGAACTTAATTTTGATATTTCTAATTTTACAAAAAAAATAGAAACTAATTATTTTGAAGGAGGCAGAAAAGGTTTGTCAAATAAACTTAGAAGAAATGGCTTTCAATTACTTTTAGTAAATGCAGACGATAAAGTTTTTGAAGTTCCAGATTGGCATAAAAGTCAAACCTTCTGTTTGAATAATCAAGAAAAATTAATTTTTATTGATAACAGAACTGAGGAGTATTCAAATTCAAATAAAAAAATTAAAGAAAAAATGTCCAAATTTACTTGGGGAAAAATCTAGTTCAGGTCAGCTCTATAAAACGATTTTTTATTTAAAAAAGAATTTAAAGATCCTAAAAAATAAAGTTTATAAATCTCAGATTTTTTTTTATTTCTTAATAAATAAAAAAATAAAAATTTTAAAAAATTTTTAAAAGCAAATGGCACGTTAAGCATTAAAGAATAAATTAACCCAAAATGCTTTTTATAATAATAATATCTTGACCAACCATGATGCCATGATGCTTCGCACTTCATTTGAAATGCAAATTTAGTATCTGCTGATTTTCCTACTAAATGCTGTGACTTTGCATTGAAATCTATTAAAATTTTCTTTCCTGTTAAGAATATTCTTCTTTGGAAATCTCTCTCATCATATTCTAAGAAGAAATTTTCGTCAAAACTTCCTATTTTTTCTGTAATTTCTTTTTTTAATAAAAAAACATTTCCATTTACCCAATCTACTTCCATTATATTTGATGAATTTCTGATTGGTTTTTTTTTATTAAAAAAACCAAAAGCAGAAAATTGCTCTGTATTATTTTTTAAATATGTGACTGGAGTAATCATTACAGCATTTTGATTTTTATCAGCAGTTGAAATTAATTTTTCAAAACAATCATTTTCTGGGAAACTATCAGGATTAATTGATATAAGATAATCTGTTTTTACTCTTTCTATACCTCTATTTAATGCATAGCCAAAACCTGAATCGTAACCAATATTAACTGTTTCTAGATTTTTATATTTAAGTTTTAATCTTTGAGTTAATTTTTGATCATCAGAGTTTTCAATAAGTAAAATTTTAAATTTATTACTTATATTATCCAAACATTTTTCGATTATATGATGGCTCTTAAAAGTTACAATTATTATTGTTACTTTATCGGTATAATTTTTATTCATACTCAAATTAAATGTTTGTATTTTTCATACCAATTTATAGTTTTTTCAACGCTATTATAAAAATCTGAAAATGTTTTAAATTTTGTGTGTCCTAAGATTTTTTTATTTTGTCCATGTGTTTTATAAACTTCAATTTTACTATGTTTGACATTTTTAATTTTTCTATAATTTGTTTTTTTAATGAGGTAACCCAAAAGTTTTTTAATATGAATAGGTCTGTTGCTACAAATATTATAAATTTCGTTTTTTTTAAAATTTCTGGTCATCAATTTATTCAATATTTCAACAACATCTTTGATATAAGTAAAATCTCTAAAATGATTACCAGAATTGTTTACATAAAAAGTTTTCTTTTTTTTAGCATAATCTAAAAATTTTAGAATTAACATATCTGGCCTACCCCACTCTCCAAAAACAGTAAAAAATCTTAAACCTATATAAGTAGTTTTTTCTCTGTAATTAATATTTACGTATTCTTCATTAACTTTTTTACTTAAACCATAAACATTTTTTGGATAAAGATTTGCTTTTTCATTAACAGGAAATTTATTTTCATCACCGTAAACAGAGCTTGAGGAAGCATAAAAAAATTTAGAAATTGGATATTTTTTTGAAATTTCTAATAGGTTATGAAAACCATAAATATTGCTATCAATAAATTTTTCTGGATAACTCGAAACATATCTCACACCAGCCTGTGCTGCAAAATTGAATAAAATTTTTATTTTATTTTTTTTAAATAATTGATCTAACTTTTTTTTTTCTTTTAAATCAATTTTATAAAATTTAAAATTATTAAATTTTTTAAGAATTGATAATCTTTTATGCTTCAATTTTTTTGAATAAAAGTCATTTAAATTATCAATACCAATAATATTATACTTACTGTTTTCATTTAATAATTTTAAAGCAAATGCACTACCAATAAACCCTGCACATCCCGTGATCAATATATTCATATATTTTTTTAAATTTAAATGTTAAATACTAAATAACAATGTGTGGTTTTATAGGTTTTATTTCAGATAGCAATAACAAACAAATAGATAGTATTTCGCAAAAATTTAATATTTATTTTGGCAAGCTCAAAGAACGAGGGCCAGATTACTCTGAGATAAAAAAAATAAAATTTAAATCAAAAATAATTCAAGTTGGTTTTGTCAGACTTTCCATACAAGATCTTAATAAAAACTCTAATAAAATATTTTATAACAATGATAATTTACTTCTTTTTAATGGAGAAATTTATAACCATCTTGAATTAAGAGAAAAATATCTTCAAAATTATAATTTTTCTACCAATACTGATACCGAGGTTTTATTTAAATTGTTCGAAAAAAAGGGGGAGAATATTGTAAATGAATTACAGGGAATTTTTTCTTTTGTATATATAAATTTAAAGACCGAACAAATTTTTATGGTCAGAGATTTTACTGGTACAAAACCACTTTATTATTTGTGCAATAATAAAGATTTGTTTTTTTCGTCCGAGGCTTGGTTCTTATATAGCCTTTCGAACAAAGAATTAGATAAAAAAAGTGTAAATTTTTTTTTAAATTTTGGTTTCACTGAGGAAGAAAAAACGCTTATTAAAAATGTTAATAAAGTTAAACCTCGTTATATTTATGACTTTAATCTGTCTAGTAACACTTTAAATAAAAAACTCTATTTCAATTTATCAAAATTAAAATCATTTAAAAAGCCAAATGTTGAAGATAGCAAAGAATTATTAGAGAATACAATTAAAAAAAATTTAATTACAGATACAAAAATAGGAACATTTTTGTCCGGTGGAGTAGATTCTACAACAGTGTCTTTGATTGCAAAAAAATATAACGAAAATATTGAAGCTATTACAACATGTTTTTTACCAAATGATAAATTTAAAAAGTTTAATATGGATTTTGAGTTTTCGAATAAAATATCAAAAGATTATAATTTTAAGCTCCATGTCCATTATGTTAATGATGAAAAAGATCTGTATGATGATTTTATCAAAGTTACAAACTATCTTGATGAACCTGTGTCTAATTTAAATTTTTTACATACCTATTGGCAAACTAAACTAGCAAAAGAAAATAATATTAAGGTAGTGTTGACTGGAGATGGTGCTGACGAATTGTTTTGTGGTTATGATAGATATAAATCAGCTTATTTAGCAAAAAAATTGAGTTTTCTAAGTTTTTTTTCAAAAAAAATTAGTAGAATAAATAAACTTGGAAATAACGAAGTACCACTTTATTATTATTCTATTTTTAAAAACAATGAACATAAGGATATATTCAAAAATCTAAACGATTTAGACAACAATCTTTCTGACGAAATATATGACAATTTCTCCTCAGATTATAAAATAGACTACATTAATTACTTTGATACAAGATATTGGCTAACAAATGAAAGTAATTATAAATTAGATAAGTGCAGTATGATAAACTCAGTTGAGGCTAGAGTGCCATTTCAAGATAAAAATTTAATTAACAGATTTTTTTTTATTTCGAATTACTTAAAATTTAAAACTAATAATCGAAAATTTCTACTAAAAGAAATGAATATTTTACCTAAGTATATAATTAACAGACCAAAAATAGGTTGGTTTTCTCCAGAAAAATTTTTTTTAGAAACTAATCTGAATAAGATTGTTAAAGAATTTTTTGATGAAAAAAAAATAGAACAACAAGATATATTTAACTTTAATCAAACATTAAAATTTTTCAATAAATTCCCTATTGAAAATTGGAAGATAAAAAGACAAACTTTAACAATAATACTTTTTCAAATTTGGTATACAAATATATTAAAATTAGATTAAATGATAATTATTGGTAATCCAGATACAAATAGTTCAAAACTAAGAAAATTAATATCAAATTTAGAGATTGACGAAAAATATTTAAAATCTAATTCAAATTTTAGAAATGAAATAATTAATAATATTAACAACAGCATGTGTGTTTTAGATATTGGCAGATCTATGAGAGATGAATTTAAAAAAATAAATTGCAAAGAAATAAAAACCTTAGATATTAATATATTTAATGATTATCCTGATATCCAATTTGATTTATCTGAGAAAGTAGAAATAGAAAAAACTGAAATATATAATAGATTTGATGCAATCATTTGTCTTGCAGTTTTAGAGCATGTTTACGATCCTTTTGTTGCAATTAAAAATATAAACAAAATGCTTAAAAATAATGGTATTTTTTTTGGATACGTTCCTTTTTTATATCATTATCATGCACCTGAAGATTTGCATTTTCAGGATTATTATAGATATACAAAGGATGGTATATCTTATTTATTAAGAGATTTTAGAAAAATAAAAATATACCCAGTTAGAGGGAGATTATCTTCATCAATGCATGTCTTATTTGGATCTTTTTGGAAAAAAACTTTCGAAAAATATAAATTTAATCAATTTATAGATATTTTTTTTTCAAAAAATAAAAACTCAAAACAAGCAGGTGGTTTTAATTTTATAGCAATTAAATAAAAGTAAATGAAGCTATTAGAAAGATTTGAGTGCCCATTTTGTAAGAAAGATAAATTAAAATCTTTATATAAAATAAATTATTCATCTAAAGAATTATCAAATTTCATCCAAAATTATTTTAAATCAAAAAAACTTAATGAGATTCTTAAAAACGATTATTATAATTTAATCGAATGCTTAAGTTGTAAAGGAGTATTTCAAAAGTTTATACCAAGTGATCAATTATCAAATTTTATTTATAATGAAGTTATTTCTACTGATGAAAGTTATAATAAAAAAATAAATTATATAAAAAATAACGAAAAAAAACTTAATCAAGATTTTCAAATGATCTCAAATTTATTTGATAACAAATTAGATAAAATCAAAATTCTTGAATTTGGATGTGGCTGGGGCTTCTGGTCAAAATTTATGCAGTCAAAATCATTAGAGATCAGCACATGTGAATTTTCTGAAAAAAGACACCAATATCTTATTAAAAATGGCATTAAAAACTATAAATTGTTAGATGAAGTTAGTGATAAATTTGATTTCATATATTCTGAGGAAGTTCTTGAACATCTCACCTCACCATTAGATACATTAGATAAATTAAATAGAATTTTAAAAAAGGATGGTTACATGTTTCATAGATTTCCATCTTCATTTTTATTC
>MDSW01176145.1_pt1 | contig 18665 bp, 15 predicted proteins | sample 811171 | NCBI WGS metagenome assembly MDSW01 (sample SAMN05326641, study PRJNA326480) | marine metagenome | isolation source: seawater | place: Atlantic Ocean: North West | collected 2012 | reverse complement strand
CAGATATCGGCTCGCTGAAACAGATTGAAGACATCCTTGCGCAGGCCCAGCAGTTGGACCCGGTCCGCCACGCCCAGGTCCTGCGCCAGTTGTTGCAGCTTGCTCTGCAGACTGCCATTACCGGCGATCAGCAGGGTGGCGTTGGGAATCTCCGGCATGGCTTTGATCAGGGTGTCATGGGCTTTTTTCGGGTGTAGGCGGCCCAGGGCCAGCAGCACTTTGTGCGTCGGGGGGATCTCCGGCAGGGGCTGTGGCGTCTGCAGGGTGTCCGGCAGCTCGCCAAAATTGGAAATCATGGAAACCCGCTCCGGCTCCCAACCGTGCTCGGTGACATGGCGCACCAGGTCCGGGGTGTTCACGATCAGATGGTCGCACTTGCGGTAATTGTTGATGTCGTAATAGCCGCCCAGGCGGCCCACCACCACGGCGTCGGTGCGGGGGCACTTGCGGGAGGCGCGGTTGACCCAGGTCACGATCAGATCCGGGCGGAAATCCCTGACCGCCTGCTTCAGCCGCAGATCGTAAAACAGCGGACGGGACAACAGACCCATGGGCAGGCTGCGATAATCCACCCCGGCCGCGGTCAGCCGGGCTTCCCGCGCGGGTAATGCCTCGATCACCAGTTGCTGTTCTATCCCCGGTTGGCGGGCAAAGGCCGCCGCCACTTTTTCAAAATAGGTTTCGGCGCCGGCTTCCGCCTGGGACAGCAGTATTTGCATCAAGCGCATGGGGGGACGTGGTGCCGGGTTCAAGTGGGTCATGATGAGGAAGTCGGGCTCCCGTCGTGCAGCAGCCGGCCCATATTGCTGGGCACCTTGCCCGCCTTGAGTTCTGCCAGAAAGCGATCCACCCGGGCCCGCAGTTGCCCGGTTTTGTTACGGCAGCGGCGTTGCTGCCAGCGGGTGGGCAGCCAGTGCAGGGGCAGCAGGGTACTCTCACCCAAGCCGTCAATCACCACCAGACGCTGCACGTTGCCCTGTTGATCCCGGGGCGCGACAATATTGTGTGGCAGTAGCTGGCGGGAGGGAATGCACGAGCGCTCCCAGAAACTGCAGAAGTCATCCAGCGCCTGTTGCAGATCGTCAGTCAGGCCCCGTTCCCACAGCATCTGTTTCAGGGATAGGGCGATAGGACCCGCGCTATCCCGAATCAGTTCCGATACCAATCCCGGCCCCAGGTCCGTGTCCACCATGCCGTAGCAATGACTGACATGGGCGTAAATATCAGCACCGAGACGTCGATCCAATTGGCCCATCACCCGCCGTTCTTCCAGGTTGTCATCGAAACTGGCCAGTGGCCGCAGATTTTTGGGGAAGCCTTTGCTAGCGCGCAGTGCTTCCAGGCTGAAGTCGGGCCGCCGCACTTTGATGCAGCGGTCCGGTTGCGTCGGTTGGACAAAACAGAGTCGGTTGCCACCCTGGGCGAAGGGCTTTTGATCCTTCAACCGGACGCTCATTTCAGCGTGCCATCCGCCTGGATGTCCCGGGCCCAGACATAATCGTGGCTGAAGGGCATTTGCTGTGCGGCCTCCACAATATATTGGGCATACAGGCGGGAATTGATTTCCCGATGAAAAAAGTCCCGGGCCCGCCCCGCCCAGTGCCGGCGTTTGGCGTCGTCGTGGTGGAATTCGCGGATCTTGATCAGCAGTTCCGCCTCGTCGTTGAAATACACCAGGGACTCCGCCGGCATCAGCTCATCAAACCGGGGGCTGGCATGGCTGAACTGCAAAATACCATTGCCCGCCAGCTGCGCCATGCGGGCGGAGGAATACCAGTAATGACCTTCCTGACGATTCAGATTCAGCCCCATTTTGCTCTGCGCCAGGGCCCGGTCATAGTCGCGCCCCCATACTGGTGGCTCACCAAAACTGCCGAAGGTTTTGAAATTCATCTCACCAGCCACGGCGTCTTTAATGCGCTTCACCATCTGCAGTCGTTCCGTAAACTCATCACTGTTGCTGCAAAACAGCAGATCGATGGGCAGGTCGCTGCGCTCGGCATTGTTCAGATTTTCGATGGCGGGGTCTACCGGGTTGGGCATGTGGTAGATCCGGGCGCCGATACCTTCGAACTGGACTAATTCCCGGCGGCCGGTGGATACAAACACCGCGTCGGCGACCGCTGCCCGGTGTTTGATGCGCTCCACATTGCTGGGCACGAACAAAGGGTCGTTGTTGCAGTGAATCACCGCGCACCGGGGGAATCGCTGTTTGATGGCGCTGAGGGTGGCATTGGTGATCATATCGCAGTGGCCGGCAATCACCAGGTCCGGTTCGAAGGCGTCCACGGTGTCCAGCAGGCGGACATTGGCTTTTTTGGTGCCCAACTCCCGAATGCCCAACGGTGCTTCAAAGGCCGCCACGTCGCGATCACTGAACCCCTGGACGTAATGATCGTTTTTGATCAGGCCAAAGGTCAGTTTCTGGGCCCAGCTTACCCGCGTTTTGCCGTAGCGGCGCAATTGCTGGTAAGCGATGTGCAGTATTCTCATGAACGGCTGGCCTCAATCACCCGGGCTGGTAAGGGGCGGGATTATAACAGTGCGCCGGCGGCGGGATAAACCTCAGGGCTGTTCTGGGCTCAGGGCTGCCCCCGGGCGCTCAGCAGCTCGTGGTAGACCGCCAGCGTCTCCCGCACCTGGGTTTCGAGATAAAACGCCCGGGGTAACTCGATGCGGTGGGATTGCGCCAGCAGTTCGCTGATACGACGGGCGAAGCGGGGGATGTTGTCCGGTTCCACCAGGCCCTGGGGGAAACCGGCACCCAGGGATTCGCTGGCGCCACCCCGGTCGTAGGCCACCACCGGGCAGCCGCAGGCCAGAGCCTCGGGCACCGTGCGGCCGAAGGGCTCCGCCTTGCTGGACAGGTGGCAGGTCACCGCCGCCAACCCGTAAAACGCCTGAATATCGCTGCGGTGGCCCACGAACGTGACGTGCGACTCCAGGCCCAGCTGCCGCCGTTGCTGCAGTAACTCGTCCAGATAATGTTCCTTGTTCGGCTCCGCCGCGCCCACCACCACCCCGTGGCAGTCCGGCTGTGACTGGATCAGCTGTGACATCACCTGCAAAAACGCCTCCTGGCCTTTCCAGCGGGACAGTCGGCCCGGCATCAGAATGATGCGTTTGCCCGCCAGCTCCGGGTACTGACCATAGAGTTCACGGCGCCAGTCTTCGGTGCAGGCTTGGCGATTGAAGGCGGCGGGATCCAGCCCCCGGTAGATGCGGGTGATCGCGGCGGGGTCTACCGCATAGTTGTCCAGAATGTACTGGTGCACACAATCGGAAATGGCGATCAGGCGTTCCGCCCGCGCCATGATCGCACTGTAGGGGGTGACGGAATACATGCCGTGAAAAGTGCTTACCAGCCCGGGGCGGCTGGTTGCGGGCAGCTTGCGCCAGGACAGCCAGGTGATCCAGGCCGGCATGCGGGAGCGCACATGGACGATATCCGGCCTCAGTTCTCGCAGCAGGCGGCGCATGGGCCGCACCTGCCCCAACGAGCGCAGGGACTTTCGGTGCACCGGGCGGCTGAGGTGTTCAGTGCCTTCGGCCTGCAACTGCGCCACCATGCCGCCGCCATTGGAGATCACAATGGAGCGATGCCCCAGTTTGACGATCTCCCGGGCAAATTCCACGGTGCCCCGTTCCACCCCGCCGGCGTTCAGGGCCGGCAGCACCTGGACGATGGTCAGCGGACGGGAACCGGTCACTGGATGGGGGCCAGAGAATCCCCGCGGCCAACCGCGTAGTAAAGGAAGCCGGCGGCCCGGGCATCCGCCGGGTTATACAGGTTGCGGCCGTCCACCACCACCTGATACTTGAGCTGGCCTTTCAGCCAGTCGAAGTCCAGGGTGCGGAAGGCTTTCCACTCCGTGCACACCACCAGCGCATCGGCGCCGGCCACGGCATCGTTACGGTGGTCGCAGAATTCCAGGTCGTCCCGGTCGCCATAGATGCGATGGCATTCCTTCATCGCTTCCGGGTCATAGGCCTTCACCCGGGCGCCGGCGGCCCACAGGGACTCCATCAGATTACGGCTGGGGGCTTCGCGCATGTCATCGGTGTTGGGTTTGAAGGATAAGCCCCAAACCGCCACCGTTTTACCCTGCAGATCCCCGTCGAAGGCCTTGTTTAACTTGTTGAAAAGAATGGATTTTTGCCGCTCGTTGACATTTTCCACCGCCACCAGCAACTCGGGATCATAGCCGATATCGCGAGCGGTACGGGCCAGCGCTTTGACATCCTTGGGAAAACAGGAGCCGCCGTAGCCGCAGCCGGGATAGATAAAGTGATAACCGATACGGGGATCGGAACCGATACCCTCCCGCACGTGCTCGATATCCACCCCCAGACGCTCCGCCATCTGCGACAGCTCATTCATAAAGCTGATCTTGGTGGCCAGCATGGCGTTGGCGGCGTACTTGGTGAACTCCGCCGCCCGGATATCCATAAACATCAGCTTATCGTGGTTACGCATGTAGGGTGCGTAGCACTCCCGCATCAGATCCCGCACCGCATCGGAATCCGTGCCCACGATAATCCGCGCGCCCTTGGTGAAGTCCTCCAGGGCACTACCCTCCTTGAGGAATTCCGGATTGGAACAGACATCGAAACTGAGCTTTTCACCCCGTTTGTTGAGCTCTTCCTGCACCGCGGCACCCACTTTCTCGGCGGTACCCACCGGCACCGTAGACTTATCCACAATGACCTTGTAGTCCGCCATATGCTGGCCGATGGTGCGTGCCACCGCCACCACGTATTGCAGGTCCGCGGCCCCATCCTCGTCCGGCGGGGTGCCCACGGCGATAAACTGCAGCACTCCGTGGGCCACGCCCTGCTCGGCGGAGGTGGTAAAATTCAGGGTACCCTCGGCCACGCAGCGCTTAACAACATCCTCGATGCCGGGTTCGTAGATGGGTATAACCCCTTGTTTTAGCTTGTCTATTTTGCTCTGATCAATATCCACGCAGACCACGTGGTGGCCCACGTCCGCCAGGCAGGCGCCAGTGACCAGGCCGACGTAACCGGTTCCGAATACGGTGATTTTCATGCCGAAACCCCTGAGTTTGCTCTGATTAACTGCTATTGAACCACCCGGCTTCAAGGTGGTGTGAATTACCAATCGAAATGGGGCTGCCGCCCGCTAAAGCCCGAAGGATATACAGGTATGCCATGAATTACTATGGACAAATTGTGTCTTCCACCCTCAACCCGTCACATCGGCTGGGTTATGGATAATATGGAAGACTTCTACCAGTCGGCCTCTGGTGTTGTAAAAAGAATTCTACTTGAAGATGGCGTTACGCCTTCGTTCGGTTTCTTTCCGCAACCAGTGATCCTCGGGGTACCGTTCACCGAATTTGGTTTTATGGTAAATGGAGGGCAACTGCCCCAGGTCAATGGCGTGATAACCCTCATGTGCCAGATCGAAGGCCAATACCGTGGCAGTGGGACCCAGCGCAATCAGCACCAGCCAGTCTTTCTCGTATTGCCGAACATTATTCAAAATTGTCTCGTACTCAGCGAATGCATTTTTGGCAGGAGCAAATACGAATTGATGTTCAATTATATTGCCAAATAATTCTTCGACAAAGAAAAATCGGCTCTTCTTCCCAACCACGAAGAGAACACGCCGGTCTTCCCATATGGATTTAAAAAGCGCCACATTGCGATCAAATTGCTCTCCCTTTGCCCAGAGAAGGCCGGAAATGGTCCCTGAGTAATAGGTTTTCTGCGGATCGAAAAGTCTGAGTGTTCTGTTGCCTTTTCTAATGATGAATTTTTTCCAAATGGGGCCGAGGGTTTCAAATTCATAGATGCCGGATATGCCCACCAGAATATTTTTCTCGTCAGATTTCAGGATCTGTTGCAGTCTCGTTACCAGTTTCTTCTCTAGCTTCTGGTAGGCACGCTTGTCTTTACCCAGTAGCAGATTAAATTCACCGTCATTTAATCTTGCAAGGCTGGCGCCTGCGCGGATTTTTTCGATTGTCGGTTCGGGTCGCACAGCCTTGGGATAGTTTGCGATGAAACGTTCGATTTTGGGACGATATAGCGCTATCAACCAAGCGTCTATTTTATTCCGTAGTGCTACCCGCCACCGCTTAAACGGAATAACGCCTACCACCAAAGCCAGCAAGCGTCTCCCAATGATACGCAACAGATGCATATCATCTCCAAAAATTTTCTCTAATTGGGATGGCTCGTAAATCAACTTTGCTGCCTCGCTCAAATCATACGTGAGATTCAGGTTTGATAACGTGGTGAAAAAACTGTCTTCACGCTAGAATAGGAGTACCTAACCGCGATCAAGCAAAATGCGGGCCATTAATGCTCGACGGACGAGCTAAGCTAGGTTGTAGCAATTCAATTTGCCGGCTATCGTCATGAATCTAGTTGTCTTCAAGTGCCTATCGCATTTCATTGGCTTAAAAAATAACAATGGTTTGGTCTGACACATTGAGTGGACTATCCAGTAAAGCGTGCCTTTACTTTTCGCAATGCAAAATAACGACTTAGCAACAGTATGGGTGAATTCCAGCCATGCTGTATGGCCTGACGTGGATTATCAATGAGCAGGAAATCAATTTCATGTTTAAGCTTTTTGCGTTGTATTTTTTTCCTTAAGCATTTGTAAGTTTTGTTTGGGTCAACATATTCAAGGTCTAGTAGTCGCTGGGAATAGACATCTATAAAAACCCTCCGCTTGGACTTTTTTTGGTCTAATAGCTCATTTAAAGTCTTGTTCGTTTTATGATTCGATGTCCAGGAAATACCAACGCCGACTCGGTATTTGACCAATGGTGTATCCACGTAAACAACCGCGTCAAGCAAAGCGGCTCTAAAGCCCCAGACCAGGTCTTCGTAGGCATTCTTATAGTGAATAGGAGGGAAGGCGTCCAAAAGACTTCTGGTGAAAGCCGAAGAAGCGCCAATATAGAGAGAGCCACGAACAGCTGTATCAGACAAGTCGACAGAATTGGTTCCCCAAGATGCTTCTAATACCCCAAGCTCGTTACTATTTTTGTCAATTTTTATAACGTCACCATGAAACAGTGTCGGTTTTCCATTGCGCTTTTTGTACAGATCTACCATTGTTGCAATTCGTTCAGGCAAGCATACGTCATCGCCGGCGGAGCCAATAATAAGGTCACCCTTGGCCATCCTGAACACCTTGTTTACATGTTCAATTAAGCCAAGGTTGATGTCGTTTCTGTTTAGAACAATCTCGTTTGGTCCAGTATATTGCGCCACCGTCTGCTCAATGATCTGAAAAGTGCTGTCCGTCGAGCAATCATCAGAGATTATGATTTCGATGGGGGAGTATGTCTGCTTGAGAACTGCTTCAACGGACTCCTTTATGTAAGCCGCCTGATTGTAACTGCAAATTATCAGAGTGACAGAAGGTGAGGCCATGGCAACTACGTTGTTGGATCGAAATCGTTTATGGCATCAACCACCGTTTTAACCTGGTCAGGAGAAAGGTGCGGGGACACCGGTAAGCTTAAAATTTCATCGGCTAGCAGCTCAGAAACAGGCAGATGTAAAGAATTGAAGCTCTCATAAGCTTTTTGCTTGTGAGGAGGTATTGGATAATGAACTAAGGTCTCTACTCCACAAGTATGCAGCCAATGCTTAAGTTTGTCTCTATAAGGAGATCGAATAACATATTGATGCCAAACTGGCGTAGACCAAGAGGGGGTGGAGGGTGTCACTACGCAAGAGTTGGTTATTCCATTGCTATATGCATTGGCGATTTCCTGGCGTGAATAATTCCATGAATCCAGCTTCTCCAGCTTAATAGAAAGTAAAGCTGCTTGGATCGGATCCAGCCGGGCATTGAAGCCAATAATATCATTTTGATACTTTAGGATGGAGCCGTAGTTGCGTAATAAATTGATTTTTTGCGCAATTTCCGGCTGATTGGTAGTAATGCCTCCAGCATCACCGGCGGCTCCCAGATTCTTTCCCGGGTAGTAGCTCCATGCAACAATATCTGAATGGCTGCCAATACGATCACCATTGTATCGCGCTCCGTGGGCTTGCGCGGCGTCTTCTATAATAGAAAGATTGTGTTTTCTGGCCAGCTCTATGATGGGAGCCAGGTCCGCGCTTTGGCCGTAAAGGTGTACCGGTATGATCGCTTTGGTGTTTCTAGTAATGCTTCGCTCCACGTATTCGGCTGACATTGTGTGATACTTTATATCTGGCTCAACTGGTACCGGAGTAGCTCCACAATGCGACACTGCTAACCAGGTGGCAATAAAAGTATTTGATGGCACGATCACTTCGTCACCGGGACCCACTCCCACAGCAATCAACGCCAAATGTAAAGCCGAAAGACCGCTTGATACGCCACAACAGTAATGAGCATTAACATAATCTGCAAAATGTTGCTCAAATTCTTCCACTTGAGCCCCGCCGATATAGCAGTTGGACCGCAAAACCTCAATCGCCTTGGCTTCCAGGGCCTCACCTATTTCTTCGTAGGATCGGCTCATATCGTAAAAAGGTACTTTAACCATTGTGAAAACGGTGCCTTACAAAGGATTCATAATCTCGAAAATAATCCAACTCATCATAAATTTGGGAAGCAAGCACAAGGCACACAGATCCAGAAGAAAAATTATGAAGCTCGCGCCAAATTGACGTACAAACATAGAGGCCCTGCCAAGGCCGATTGAGAGTTACGGTCTTCCGATACTGCCCATCGTCAAGCACTACATCGAAACTTCCTGCAGCGGCGATAAGCAATTGCTCCAGCTCCTTGTGAGCATGCCCCCCACGATTACTGCCTCCAGGGACATCATACAAGTAATAAACTCTCTTAATATCGAAGGGAATGTGCTGGCTCTGTTCAATAAATGTTAAATTGCCCCGATTATCATGTATTTTTGGCAATTCAATAATTTTGCAGTTATCTATATGCATTATATGCCCGCTCTTGATGCTCTCGGAACAAAAAACATCACTGTCTCGTAAATGCTTTCCGTATAATGGCGAACGTACACATCATAATCACTGCGTATCGAAAGTACCTTCTTGGGTACTTCCCAAAAAGGGCCTGAATTCTCGATGCAATGGTAAATAGCAATAGCTAATTTGGGGTGGCATCTCTTGATGGTTTTCTCTGCGCCTTTCAAGGCCGAAATTTCCCCGCCTTCAATATCCATCTTGATGAAGGAGAAATCAGTGTTCGTCACGTCATCCAGAGCGTCCACTTTGATAGTGATGTCTCCCGTATCAGAAACTCTGGAGCCTGACCCGCTTGAACTAAGTCGTAGGGTTTCTGCCCTGTCTGATAGCCCAATTGGGTAAAAGTAAACATGGTTATGGTGGCTTAGCCGCTTTCTTGCATTTAATAAGTTGTTTGGGTCGGGCTCGAATACATGAATCTGCTTGTAAGCCGGGCAGAGTGATATAAACATTTCACTGGTGTAACCATCGAAAGCACCTATGTCCGCGAAGCACTCACCCTCACGGCGCAGGTTCAAAAATGGCTCGAAGTATTGTTGGCTCTCTTGATCCGAAAATCCCTCTAGAAAATCAAAATCATACTGAAGTCGAAAATTAACTAAATTTTGATAGCAATGCCTGGACTCTCTGTCAGCAAGCAATTGATAGGTCCACTCATATTTTTCCCGGTTGCTCAAAAAATCTGACTCGAACCCTTCATTAAAATGAATGCGACATAGATCTTTCTTCCATAGCTTAAACAATGAAAAATAATGTTGATGTTCAATATTTAAGCGGTCAAGAAAGCGGGATACCGTCAGTGGTTTCCCGCCCGCCAATACAAGAACCAGTGCGTTGGCCGGTATTTCTGAGCTACGGATTATCGGCTTCTCTGCGATACTAGAGCATGACGTGAAGTCGTCTATGATCCCTTCTATCTTGAATTTCTTTAGAATCGACCCAGCGTATCTGTTATATCCAAACAGATAGCAGGGGCGCGAGCCGGGGTTGCTAAAGCTAACATAAAAGTCTTTTAAGCTCTTTATTTTGTCGGCTTCACCTTTGACGGGTAAAATTAGACTCTTATCATCCATCCACAGCCACCCATTTTCTTGATGCCGAGGAAAGATGAATTGCTTCCATCAGCGCCATGCTTTTCACTTCTTTTTCAACTCCAAACACGTATGGGGAAGAAACCGGTTCACCACTGGTCAGCTGACTGATTTCCGAAGCTACATCGGCGTAATAATTTGCAAAAGCTTCTATGTAACCAGCGGGATGCCCGGCTTTAAACCTTGTATAGCGCAGCTTATTGCACTCACTAACATCGGGGCTCCCACGATCTAAAGTGCTTCGGCGGCCGCTTGAGTCCGCTAAATGTAAAATCTCTGGTTCAGTTTGAGTCCACTCGGCGGAGCCTTTGGACCCAAACAGCCGTATACGCATACCATTGCGGTATCCTAAAGCGGCTTTGGTATACCAGAAATGACAGGTCATCCCGGAATGATAGCGTGCTATACAGGATACTGAATCATCTATCTCAGTAAAATTCCCATAGGAGTTAGTAGTGGCTATAACTTCCTGAACGTCTTGCCCCGTTAAGAATTCAATAAACATCTGTAGATGCGCGCCAAGGTCAAGTGATACTGTTGGAACGGTGCTGTCACTTAAGCGCCACTTCTGTGGAATCACCGGATTGCCATTGGTATCTAGCCTTATAAAGCCTTCTTGAGGCATTTCCAGCATTACTTGTTGTACTTCACCCAACGCCCCCTGCTGGACGAGTGCACGCAGCTCTCTAGTCATCGGATAGCCCGTATAATTGTACGTGACGCACAGATAACTGTTCGACTTCGCCTGTAACTCTGCTAGTTTTTTGGCCTCCTTCAAAGAAGTCACTAGCGATTTTTCGGAAATCACGGTAACTCCATGAGCCAGGCAGCTAGAGATTGCTGCATAATGCTGGTTTGTGGGTGTTAGAACAATTAATGCATCAAATTCGGTGTTATGTAGTTTAATCAGGTCCTCATAGGAGCTGCAGCAATTCTGCTCCGGTACGCCATAAACATGTGCACTTTCAATATTCTCTTTTCTATTGCGGCTAAAACAACCGGCCGTTAGTTTGAACAGACCATCCAAATGAATTGCTGCATAGTGTGCACGACCAACAGCAGAACTCTTTCCGCCGCCCAGAAAGGCCGCCCGTATTGGCCGGATATCTAGTCGGTTATCAGAAAGCATGATTATCCTCAATTGTTTTTATGCTCATGTAATCTGCCATAGAAGGTGTAATTGACTTAAGCGTCTCAGCGGCCTCAAACTCAGCAAACAATATTGCTACTTTATCGTAAGGCGCATCAGTAATTGGGTGACCGCTGCGTTTCAAGGGGACGATACTTACCTTCGGTGATGGAAGCGACTGGGAAAAAGAAAATAGGGTTTTTGGTTTCACCACGGAAATAGTGTGACGGCCTATGAGCCGGTAGCGTTCGGATGAACTGTTGGCTTTTATCTTTCCCCCTATAAATGGAAGAGTATAGAGTTCAGTATAATCGTGGCCTGTGGAGTAACTAATTAAATTGCCAAAGAGGTCTCCAGGCGCTCTTCTCATGCACTCTATAATCCAGATCTGGTCATCATTAACTATAAACTGCGAGTGTATCAAGCCATCACATATCTTGAGCTTGCTGATAATCGTGCCAATCGCTGCGCGAACTGAGTTGCGAATATGCTGTGAAAGAAATGATGGATGATTGGAGCAGTCCACTTGGTAAGGATAAATGCTACAATACTCATCTACGAAAAAATCGATCATTATCTTTTCGTTTACGACAAAGGCCGAGTGACTGTGCAGACTGCCTTCAACAAATTCTTCAACAATCACGCCGTCATCTTTAGAGCTTAATCTGGCATTTTCGATGGCAGGACCAAGAGAACTATAATCCGTAATTTTGGTGATGCCTCTACCACTAAAAGCATCAACAGGTTTTACCAGTAGCGGTAAAGTCAGAGACGAATAATCTTTCTGGGCACTTGCCTTTAACCAGCGAGGAGCTGGTATGGCGTTATCTTTTGTGAATTCCCTAAACGAATTTTTTGTGTGTAATATTCTCGCCGTTGGCAAGGTGTCGAATCCTGGATAAGGATTTTGTTGTGTGGCTTGAACTGTAGACATATACGCAGTGTCATTACAGCTTGGTACTATGAAGTCAAACTGTTCAGCGTCTATTAGCTGCTTGAGCGCTTCAGAGTTTGAATAATCAATGTAATATGATTTATCAGCGTACTCATGGCAGGGGTCGTCACGGTGTACGCCACACACTGAAATTTGGAAACCACGCTCACGTAGTATGCTTAAAATCGGCGCAGAGCTATAGCTGCTGCCCACAAGTAGAGCTTTTCTCATATGCCAGTTGTCGCGCGTCGGCTGTAAATAATGTTGGAATTCTCTGTGCCTAGAGTATATCGTGTATTCTGCTGATTTAATAGATATTATTGCTTCCGAAGTGTCTTGTTTTGCGATCTGAGACCGCTATTGGTGCCGGCGAGGAGGCGCGTCGGAGTAGGTTATTGGATTGCTGGCTAAGTGAGGAAGTAATCTCCAACAAATTGCATGTCTAGTTCAGGGATATTTTGTTTGCCCTAGAATCCCAGGGGCTTGTAGGGGTGATACTATAGTCTTGCCAAAAAGTCATCAAAGCAATTCGGCGAAATCCAATACGTGCCTACCTCCTTCGGCTTGTTAGTGTCTGAAATAGATCGTGGGCCAACAAAGTAAACAAGAGTGTGTCCTAATAATTGTGCCAAATTAGAAAAATAGTAGTAGTCCGCATTCTCGTAATACGAAGCTAGGCACCAAATCGTGCAAGGTTTGGCGCAAAACATTGAGTTGACGAGCGCAGCCCCGACTTCTCCTGCTATCAATTCGGCTTTAGAGAACCGGGTCACTTGCTTGTCAAAGCTATCTGATGCGGGGTTATAAGGTTGAAATCCGTATTTTATGAATCTGTCTTTTATTTGATGCCAGGTGACGGCGTACCTGCTGTTGTATGAGCTAGTCTTGTCTCTTACCAAGAGTAGCCTCGAAGAATCGTTGCTTGTGGTCTGTGAATCAATGATTGAAGAAAGCTTTCTCTCTCGCGTATATTCAAGGGCTGGTTTTGAGAAGGTGTGTGAGTGTGGGGAAGGTGGAGCTATTGGCCCAGTTCTCCACGTAGTGCGATGGTGGGTTGGAGTAAAGGCAGTAGGTTCTATGTTTATGCAGTAACGCAGATTAAGTCGCTCGCCTTTTTTTACATAATGAATGGTTCTGGGGAAAGTGGCGCTATCTTTTAGTATCTGAACGAACGATTTTGGAGTTGAGCTATCCAAAATCAAACTGTAGTCCCTAAATTCCGGAAGAGATTCAATTAGAGTAAATCTTGGTAGGACCTCTGTAATAAAATGGGCGTAGTTGGCGGCATGTTCGGTTATAAGATTAATTCCACGAATCGCAGTTTGTCCGCTGGGATTTTTTTTTGGTTTTCCCCAGAACACAAATTTTGAGCTTTGCTTGCGAAATTCTGCCAAATCAGAGGATTCCAGCGCGGTAACGTACTTGGTTAAATCAAAACTGTTTGGCGTGATAGCGAGGTTGCCTGAAAAGATAAGGGTCGAGCCGCCAGTGACCACGCAGTCTCTGTAAATCGATGCATTTATTTCTGGATGATAGAGTATGAAGTCCCGCTCGGTATAGACAGGATATTTTTTTTCGTCAGCGAATTCAGGGCCAGGAAGCTTCAGTTTGGTTTCCGGTGCTAGAGTGATCGATGGTATGTTATTGCTCGCGGAATAATCTTTTGCGTATATAATGCTGAACTGGTAGCTGCTGAGGTGCTTCAATATCTTCAAAGAGAATTTCCTTGAAGCGCTTTTTCTGGCTCGGTTGTAGTCACTCAGAATTCGGTGAACTGTTGAATACTTATTTGAGCTTTCCATGAGTGTGCCTCTACCCGACTGCCTGAAACGGATCACCTTCTATTGGTCGTAATTGCTAAGCGGAACAGTTATCTCAGTATCTTATGTAGAGAGCCATTCAAAACCTATGGCGTTTATAAGAGGTTTTCCTGCAATCTGTTAACTCTTCAGTCATTCTGACTTCAGGCTATTGGTTAAATATACAGTGGGGCGCTGGTAAAAACTACTTGTGAACTGTATAGGGGTGTGCCGCCGAGGCAAGCGCTAGTCGCTAAATATGCCCTTTCTGACACCCCAGCTTTGTTTGCGCAAGTATCCAGAATTATAAGGTATTTGTGCGGACTAATATGTTAGCATTGCCAGTATTATAAACAGTCGTTATTGTTTCACCAAAGATGGGACCCCCTGGCCAGGGACACTATGTTAGAGTCTATCCGCTCATACTTTAGGTTGCTACAGTTTCTTAACGGATACTGGTGGGCATTTTTGCTGAGCACCTTAGGCTTCCTGATGTTTGCGGCTACCCAGCCAGCCATGGCAAAGCTGATGGAAGTGATGATCGAAGCGATCCAACAAAAGGACACCGATAAGAGGCTAGTGCTGCCGCTGTTGGCCATTGGAATCTTTTTTTTCAGGGGGCTGGGCACTTTTATGGGCACTTTCTATAATTCTTATCTTGCCGCCAGCGTCATCAGAAAAATCCAAAAGCAGCTGTTTGATCACTTGATTCACCTGCCTGCGGATTTCTATGATCGCCATAATCAGGGTCAGATTATGCACCGCCTTGGTAGCGGGGTAGGCCAGATCCAGGGTGCTATTACGTCAGCTTTGAAAATTGTCATTCGAGAAGGGTTTTCGGTGATATTTCTAGTGGGCTGGATTTTTTATCTTAACTGGAGACTATCTCTGACGTTTCTGGCTGTGGCTCCCGTTCTGGCGTATCTCGTGTCTTACGTGACCCGGCGTTTTAAAAAGATTGCTCGCTCTAACGAGAGAATTCTAGGGCAAACCAGTCAGGTATCGAAAGAGCTAATCGGCAATCACGCCATTGTTCGGGGGTTCGGCGCAGAGGACTACGAAAAGCATCGTTACTATAAAAACCTTGATCAGGTATTTGCGCAAAGCCTTAAGTTGCGTCGGATCACAGCGTTGTTTTCTCCGGTATCACAGCTGATTATCGCTATCGCAATGTCGGGCATTATATATCTGTTGCTTAGCCCGTCTATACTGGATCAGTATTCCACTGGGGATTTGGTGGGTTACCTCACCGCTATCGCTTTGCTGCCAAAATCAATACGCCAGCTTAGTGGCGTAGGTCTTATGATACAGCAGGGCGCCATTGGTTCAGAGATTATCTTTGGTATTCTGGATGAACCACTCGAGGAAGACCATGGGACAATTGTGCTGGCTAACCCCCGTGGAGAGCTGCAGGTTTCTAAACTCCGTTTCACCTATCCTAGAGGTGAGCGCGTTGTATTAAGCGATATTTCATTTCATGTGTCTCCTGGTGAAATGGTCGCTTTGGTTGGCAAATCAGGTAGCGGAAAATCAACCCTGGCAGACCTCTTATGCCGAAAATATCCAGTGGAAGAAAGCCAAGTTTTCATTGATGGGGTTGATATCAATGAGATCACTCTGGAGAGCCTCCGTCGCAACGTAGCGATGGTTAACCAGAATATCGCATTGTTCGACGATACTATTCGCAATAATGTTGCTTACGGCGATCTGGATGTGCCTGAAACAGCAGTAATTGATGCTCTGGAGAAAGCTTATGCCATGGAGTTTATTAATGAGCTGCCTGATGGTATAGATACCGTTATTGGTGAAAATGGTCTTAAGCTCTCAGGGGGGCAGCGTCAGCGAATTTCAATTGCGCGTGCGTTTTTAAAGAACGCTCCTATTTTAATAATGGATGAAGCGACCTCGGCCTTGGATAACGAGTCTGAAGCCAGAATCACCCAGGCGATTGAAGAATTGGTGGAGACCCGCACCACGATAGTGATTGCCCATCGGCTTTCGACGATTCTTAAGGCAAACCGACTTTTGGTAATGAAGGATGGTAAGATCGTGGAGATGGGTACACACCAGCAGCTATTGGACAAGCGAGGCTTCTATTCTCAGCTCTATCAGTCGGAGTTTTCAAGCTGAAGCCGGATAGCTTAGTGTTGCTTTGGTTTGAGTGGGTGGAAAGGGGCCCCCGACTCCAAAATTGCGGGTTTTCCCTGCAGAAACGCGAGGCTTCCCTGAAAGCGATACTTATAGCGCAGCCGCTTTTCTGGTTGGGTGGCGAGCATCCACTTTATGGCATAGCCCAGTGCCACTCTCGAAGGTCGATGTTTTCCACTGATGTTTTGGTGCTTATGATGCAAGTAAAGCTTAGACCAGGCCTTGTGCCAGTCTTTAAGTGCTTGTGTCTCCGGGCTTGGCGTGCTGGATTGCCGGTATAAATGCTCGATATATATGTCGGTATCCAGATAAATTTTGTAGCCCTCCTGAATGATGCGCTTGCACAGGTCTGACTCTTCCGAAAAAAGAAATATTTGCTCGTCGAACAGGCCTACCGTCCTCAGGTGTTCCATGCTGAACATCATGGCCGCGCCGATGACCCATTGTTTTTCCACCAGTCCGGTTTTTGTATGCTTTTTGCGTGTCGTTGCCGGGGCCACCAGGGCGGTGCTGGGGGCCGATGATCTGATGGTTGCCAAAAGTTTTCCAGTACTTTCCACGTCAGCTTTTAAGTCCGGATTAACCAGAAAAAAGTAGGGTGTGATACATTTTTTGATGGCAACATTGGCGGCTCGGCCATAGCCAAGGTTCACCGGTTCCTGGATGACCTGAACATCAGGATACGTTTGCTTGAGCTTGTCACCGGACCCGTCAGTACTAGCATTATCGACAATGATGACGTGAAACCCGCCGGATTTTATTAACTCATCCAGGCAGGCAGTGATAACAGAATAGCTGTTGTAGGAAACAATGGCGACGGTGAGTTCGGCTTGTTGTGTCATAAAGTCATATCATCAATTGGCGACAAAGTTTAGTCATTGGTCAGAGGCTGCCACCAGGACCTGTTGTCCAGATACCACTGAACCGTTTTTTTGATGCCTTCCTCAAAAGTGGTCTGGGGGCGATAATTGAGCTCTGTTGCGATTTTGTCGGTGGATATGGCGTACCGCCGGTCATGCCCGGGGCGGTCAGGAACAAATTCTATTAGAGATTGGCATTTTAAGCCTTGTACAGCGGGGCAGGCAGGAAACACGGTATTTAAGCTGCCGTTCTCACTAAAAGCGCGGTCGACAACTTCGCAAATCAGCTTAACCAGAGAGAGGTTGTCCCATTCATTATTGCCTCCGATATTATAGGTCTCCCCGGCGCGGCCCTGAGTCAGGACCAGGTCTATGCCGCGACAATGGTCCTCCACAAACAGCCAGTCCCGTATGTTTTTGCCATCACCGTAAATCGGCAGTGTTCTGCCTTTAAGAATGTTAGTAATGCAAAGCGGAATCAGCTTTTCCGGAAAGTGAAAGGGACCGTAATTGTTGGAGCAGTTGCTGGTGGTGACATTGAGGCCATAGGTGTGGTGATAGGCACGGACCAGATGATCGGAAGCGGCTTTTGAGGCTGAGTAGGGAGAGTTGGGCAAATATTTATTGGACTCCTTAAATGGTGCTTCATCGGGCATCAGGGAACCAAAAACCTCGTCAGTGGAGATGTGATGGAACCGATGCTGGTCAAGAGTATTTTGTCCCAGCCAAAACTTGCGCGCGGCTTTAAGCAAGGTGTGAGTGCCGACGATATTGGTGTCGATAAATGCATCCGGCCCGGTAATGGATCGGTCAACGTGGCTCTCTGCGGCGAAGTTAACGACCACGTCAACAGCGTATTCCAGAAACAGCCTTTCCACTAACGGTTGATCGCATATTGAGCCTTTGACGAAAACCGCGGCTTCACGGTCCAGCAGGGGCTGGATGCTGGGCAGGTTTCCCGCATAAGTTAGGGCGTCGAGTACGATTAATTGATCATCGGGGTGGTGCTTGCTCCAATAATGCAGGAAATTAGAACCAATAAAACCGGCACCGCCGGTAACAAGCAGGTTAGACAATGTTGTTCTCCATCTCTGCAATTTTACCTATCACAGTTCGCAGCGGAACTCTCCAGTGAATCGGTTGCAGACCAGTGTGAGAGTAGGTTTTCGAGATGTCCAGTACGCTGTAATGGGGTCGTGCTGCAGGCGTTGGAAATTGCTCGCTACGGATTGGGGTGATACTCACTGGGCGACTGAGGATGCCGGCGGCCTGGGCTTCCTCGTAAATTGCCACCGCAAAATCATACCAACTGGCGGTACCGGCATCAGTCCAATGGAAAATGCCCGTCTCACTTTGTTTGATCAATTCGCGAATGCAGGTGGCCAGGGTGCTGGTTGAAGTGGGTGAACCTATTTGATCCATTACAATCCCAAGTGAATCACGTTCTTGCATCAGGCGTAGCATGGTGCGGACAAAATTATTGCCACTGGCGGAATAAAGCCAGGCTGTCCTCACAATGCAGACGCCTGCAGGGTGGGCTGCCAATGCAGCCTGCTCACCCTGGTGTTTGGTTTTTCCAAAATCTGAAGAGCAAATCTATTCCACAGCAACCTGCCGCTTCTGATAATCCCATACCCATGACAGGAGGTATAAGCAACGGCTACACCAGCAGGAAGAGGAATTAGATCGAATGGTCAAACACGAAGAAATACAGATAACTCGTAATAT
>MDSW01197955.1_pt1 | contig 18669 bp, 19 predicted proteins | sample 811171 | NCBI WGS metagenome assembly MDSW01 (sample SAMN05326641, study PRJNA326480) | marine metagenome | isolation source: seawater | place: Atlantic Ocean: North West | collected 2012 | reverse complement strand
ATTTTATTTCTGGGATGACAGATAGATATGCAATTAAACTATATAATAATTTAAAATGAATATTTTTGAACAATATTTAGAAAAAATAATTAAAACAATTGATAAACTAAATCAAGACCACATGATTGAATTGTCTGAAAAAGATGTTTCCAAAGATCAATTGTCTAAAATAATTAAAAGAATAAAAGTTGATAAAGTTCCAGACGCACTTGATTATGATATATCGACTAACGTAGCTATGATACTGGCAAAGATAAATAAAAAAAATCCAATTGATTTTGCAAATTTTATAATTCCTTACTTAAAAGATGATAAAATTGAAAAAATTTCTGCAATTAAGCCTGGTTTCATAAATATCAAATTCAAACCATTTTTTTGGACAAACTTTATAGAAAAAATTATCAAAAATTACAAATCTTTTGGAATTAATACAAAAGAAAAGAAGAAAAATTATTTAGTTGAGTTTGTTTCAGCAAATCCTACAGGACCACTTCACGTTGGTCATTGTAGAGGAGCTATATTAGGTGATGTAATTTCTAATATATTATTATTTAATAATCATAAGGTTACAAAGGAATATTATGTAAATGATTATGGCAACCAGATAATAAATTTTACAAAATCTGTTTATTACAGAATAAGAGAAATAAAATTTAATGAACCGTTCCCTATAGATAACGAAGATTTATACCCAGGTGATTACTTAATTGGTATTGCTGAAAATATAATAAATTCAAATAAAAAAATGGATTTTAATGATTTAAAAAAAATTCAAAGTAAATTAACTGACTTGTCAATTATCGAGTCATTAAATTTAATAAAAAACAATCTTAATAAAATTGGTATTAAACACGATAACTTTATTAGTGAAAAGAAACTAGTTTCTAATCAAGAAGTAGAAAAAGTTATCGAACATCTTCAAAATAATAATTTCGTATATAAAGGAAAAATTGAAGCACCAGCAGGTGAAAAGAATGAAAAGTGGATTGAAAGAGAACAACTGCTTTTTAGATCAACAGACTTTGGAGACGATAAAGATAGGGCCTTACAAAAATCTGATGGTTCTTGGACGTACTTTGCAAGCGATGTTGCTTATCATAAAAATAAATTGGATAGAAAATTTGATTATTTAATAAATATTTTAGGAGCAGATCATGCTGGTTATATTAAAAGAATTTCTTCATCCGTTGATGCTCTAAGTAATTCTAAAGGAAAACTGATTTGTAAAGTTAGTCAACTAGTAAAATTAATTAAAAATAAAAAACCTTTTAAAATGTCAAAAAGAAAAGGTGATTATATAACTTTAGATGACTTAATAAATGAAGTTGGAAAAGATGCAACAAGGTTCATTATGTTGAGTAGAAGTAGTGATGTAGAGTTGGATTTTGACTTTGATAGTGTTGTAGAGAAATCAAAAGATAATCCACTTTATTATGTGCAATACTGCTATGCACGAATAAGTTCAGTATTTAGACATATTAATAAAGATATTAAAAAAGAAATTAATGTTAAAAAATTAAATTTTGAATACTCTGAACAGGAAATAATTATCATAAAAAAACTCTCTGAATGGCCAAGATGTATAGAGGTATCCAGTAATAAATTAGAACCTCATAGAATTTCAACTTATCTATATGAGCTAGCCTCTTTATTTCATTCTTATTGGAATTTAGGAAAAGAAAATCCCGAAAAAAGATTTATAAATGAAAATAAAGAAATTTCAGACGATAAACTAATTTTTTTAAAAGCAATATCAAATGTTATAGTTTCAGGAATGACAATTATTGGAGTATCAACCCCAGAAAAAATGTAATGTTAAAAGAAATTAAATATTCTATTTTCATTTTATCAATAATATTGTCAATTGTGTTCTCTATAAAATTTTATATTTCTGATGAATATAAAAAAAAAACTTTTAGAGTATTAAATTCAATAGATCAAAAAGTTGATTTAGAAAAACTAGACCTACCCGTGTTTCTATCTGACACAGACAATATTATCACTTATTTAGATAAAGATGATAACTCAAACAAAAAAAAATTTACTTTTTGGGACCTTCTAAAAAATGAAAATTAAACATAGAAAATCATTTATATGTGGGATAAAGGGTATAAAGTTGTCTAGAAAAGAATATAAATTTATTAAAAAAAATAAACCATGGGGAATTATTCTATTTCAAAGAAATATTCAAAATATTATTCAAACTAGAGATCTCACTAATTCAATTAAAAAATTATTTAATGATCCATTTTATCCAATATTGATTGATGAAGAAGGCGGTAGGGTAAGTAGATTAAGAAATATAATTGATAATTCAATTTTTTCTGGAAAATATTTTGGTGATTTGTACAGCAAAGATAACGTGAAATTTAAACTTTTTTATAAAGTATATATAGATCAAATATCATATTTATTAAACTTAATTGGAGTTAATATAAATACAATCCCTGTTTTAGATTTAAGGAGAAATAATTCACATAAAATTATAGGTGATAGAGCTTATTCAGGAGACAAAAAAATTGTAAATAATATTGGGAAAATAACAATAGAGAATTTTCAGCAAAATCGAATTTGTACAGTAATTAAACATATTCCTGGTCATGGATTATCCAAAAAAGATAGTCATTTAGAAATGCCATATATTTTTAAAAATAAAACTTATTTAGAAAGAAATGATTTTGAAGTATTTAAAAATAAAAAATCTCTATTTGCAATGACAGCTCATATAGTTTTTGACGCTATAGATATAAAAAATTGCATAACACATTCAAAAAAAGGAATTAAATATATCAGAAATAAAATTGGATTTAAAAATTTGATCATTACAGATGACATATCTATGAAAGCTTTAAAATATTCTTTTAATAAAAATATTTCTATGGCTTATGAGTCTGGATGCAACTTGGTCTTGCATTGTAATGGTAATATGGGGGAAATGAACAATTTAGCCAAAATTGCTCCAAAGGTTGACAATTTTATAATCAAAAAAACATCTGAATTTTATAAACTTTTAAGTTAAATTCAATTATGTCAAATTTTGATTCTCAAGAATTTCAATTAGATCTCCAAAATTATAGTGGGTCCCTAGACTTACTTCTAGATTTAGCAAAATCTCAAAAAGTTAATTTAGAGGAAATATCAATTACAAAACTTGCAGATCAATTTAATGAATATATTACCAATACTGAAAATTTAAATCTTGAAATTGCTTCTGAATATCTTCTCATGGCAACTTGGCTCACTTATCTTAAATCTAAATTGCTTTTGCCTTTAGATGAAGAAGAAGAATTTAAAGCTCATGAAATCGCTGAAAGATTAAAATTACAACTAAAAAAATTAGAACTCATTAGACTCTTGTCAGATCAGATGCTTAAAAGAAAAAGATTAGGAAGAGACGTATTTATGAGAGGTACTAATACTAGACACAAAACAACTCATATCTCACAATATACATTAAAACTCTTTGATGTCTTAAAAACATATTCTTCGATAATTTCAATGAAAGATTTTCAAAAAATTAATATTCCAAAGCTTCCAGTATTCACTATGGAAGAGGGTATAAAAAAAATACAAGAATCAAAAAAAGATTTATATGAGTGGAAAAATCTCAAAGATTTAATACCACCAATCTTCAAAAGTAGTAAAAAAATGCAAAAAACTGGTAATGCTGGAATTTTTGCTGGATCTCTTGAATTAGTTAAAGAGGGTGATGTTCAAATTAAGCAGAAAGATATTTTTGGAGATATATATATTCGAAATAATGAATAAATTAAAAAAAAATAATGTGGTTAAATTTCCAGAGGTAAAAATTACTGAGCAAGAGCGTGAAATTGAAGCTATTATCTTTGCCTCAAATGTTCCTTTAGATATTGATACAATTGAAAATAAAATTACAAAAAAAGTTAATATAGAACAAGCACTAGAAAAGTTAAAAAATTTTTATTCAAATAGAGGAATTAATTTAGTTTGTATATCAAATAAATGGTCATTTAGAACCTCAGATAAATTATCAAATCTTTTATCTAGACAAAAAACTGTTGAAAAAAAATTATCAAAAGCCGCAATAGAAACCTTATCCATCATAGTTTACCATCAGCCAGTTACAAGAGCAGAAATTGAAGATATTAGAGGTGTAGCTTTTGGAACAAATACCTTAGAAATTTTAATGGAACTTAATTGGGTAAAACCAGGTGGTCGAAAGGATGTTCCTGGTAAACCTATACAATACGTTACAACAGATGATTTCTTAAGCCATTTTAATCTTCAAAAACTTTCTGACCTTCCAACAATCGATGAATTAGGAGCTGCAGGATTAATTGATACATCCTCAGTGGAAAGATCAATTTTCGGCACAGGAAAATTTTATAAAGAAAATCAAGATGAAAAAAAGGAAGATATTTACTCTAATATAGATGAAATGCTGAATGAAACTTTAGTAGACGAAGAAAATCCTGAAAAAGATCCTTTAAAAAAATAAATATTAAGTATATAAATATGTTATGAGCATAGGTTTTTGGCAAATAGCAATTGTTGTAATTTTAGTGGTCCTTTTATTTGGGAGAGGAAAAATTTCGAGTTTGATGGGTGATGTTGCTAAAGGCATCAAAAGTTTTAAAAAAGGAATGGCATCTGACGCTATAGACGATAATCAGAATAAAGATGCTTCCGAAGAAAATAAAGATTCAAAAGATAGTAATTAAATCTAATGCCACAAATTGGCTGGTTAGAAATTTTAATAATAGTATCAATAGCGATTATTGTTATTGGACCAAAAGATTTCCCTATAATGTTAAAAAAAGTAGGTAGCTGGGTTGGGTCTATAAAAAGATACGTGTCAAATGTTCAAAATGAGGTTGCATCTATAGATGATGAGGCAAAGAGTATTTATGATAATAATGAAGAAAAAATTGATCAAAAAAATAATATAAAAAAAAATAACGATGTCAAATAAGGATACAGGCTTCATAAGTCATTTAACAGAATTGAGAAGTAGACTAATAAATTCAATCATTTTTCTAGCAATTCTTTTTGTTTGTTGCTACTTTTTTTCAGATCATATCTATGGTTTCCTAGTAGAACCATATGCAACTGCTGTTAAAAACGATGGAGTTGAGAGAAGGCTAATTTTTACAGCCCTTCAGGAAACTTTTCTTACTTATATTAAAGTTTCTTTTTTTGCAGCTTTTTTTGCAACAAGTCCTTTTATTTTAATTCAAGTTTGGAAATTTATTGCACCAGGATTATATAAGCATGAAAAAAAAGCAATAATGCCATATTTGGTTTTAACACCAATATTATTTTTGCTTGGTGGTATGCTCGTTTATTATTTAATAATGCCATTAGCAATTAAATTTTTCTTATCATTTGAAAGTGCAGGTCTTAGTACTAATTTACCGATTCAATTAGAAGCTAAAGTTAATGAGTATTTATCACTTGTAATGAAATTAATTTTTGCATTTGGAATAAGTTTTCAATTACCAATAGTTTTGAGTTTATTAGCAAGAGTAGGAATAATAGATGCAAAATTTTTAAAAGAAAGAAGAAAATACGTTGTAGTAATTATTTTTGCTGCTGCCGCATTGCTGACACCTCCAGATCCAATCACTCAAGTTGGATTAGCTTTACCGCTTTTATTGTTGTATGAACTTTCAATTATATCAGTAAGTGTAATCGAAACAAAAAATTTAAAGAAACAAAGAGAAGAAGAAAATGCATGATATAAAATATATAAGAGATAATTTTGATACTTTTAAAAAACAAATATCATTAAGATACAATGTAACAAATATAGACAACATAATTGAGTTAGATCGAAAAAATCGACAATTAATTAAAGAAAAAGAAACTTTAGAGAAACAAAAAAAAGACATATCAAAATCTAAAGATGAAAAAATGTTCGAAAAATCAAAGGAAATTTCATTAAAAATTAAAAGCTTATCCGATCAACAATCTAAAACAAAATTAAAGTTAGATCATTTAATTTCTACAATACCAAATATTCCTCATAAAGATGTACCAATAGGATCAGATGAAAAATTTAATAAAGTTATTGAAACTAGAGGTGAAATTAAAAATAAAAACTTTAAAGTAAAATCTCATTTCGAACTAGGTGAAAATTTAGGAATGTTAGATTTTGAATTAGCCTCTAAAACTTCTGGCTCCAGGTTTGTGTTTGTAAAGGATAAGTTAGCAATGATGGAACGGGCCCTATCAAATTTTATGTTAGACATACATACAAAATATAATGGATATAAAGAAACATCTCCCCCTTTGATAGTGTCAGAAAATACAATGTATGGAACTGGACAACTACCCAAGTTTGAAAATGATCAATTTGAAATCAAACTTGACGGTAATGAGGACAGAAAATTTCTTATTCCAACAGCAGAGGTAATTTTAACAAATGTAGTGAAAAATCAAATTATTAAACAAAGTAATTTGCCTATAAGACTTGTTGCTTCAACACCATGTTTTAGAAAAGAGGCAGGAAGCTATGGAAAGGATACCAAAGGTATGATACGTCAGCATCAATTTTACAAAGTTGAGTTAGTCAGCATTGTAGAAAATAAAGATTGTTTAGAAGAGTTAGAAAGAATGACTAACTGTGCTACTATGATATTAGATAAGCTAAAACTTCCATATAGAAAAGTAATTTTATGCACTGGTGACATGGGATTTAGTGCAGAAAAAACTTATGATATTGAAGTCTGGCTTCCATCAGAAAATAAATATAGAGAAATATCTAGTTGTTCATCTTGTGGATCATTTCAAGCTAGGAGAATGAATTCTCGTTACAAAAACTCAGAGAATGAAAAATTATATATCGGAACATTGAATGGTAGTGGTCTTGCTATTGGCAGAACGTTAATTGCAATTATGGAAAATTATCAAGAAGAGGATGGATCAATAATTATTCCTGATCCTTTAAGACCATATATGAATAATATGGATAAAATTTCATCAATTAGCGGTTGAGAAATTTAATTATTTGGTATAAAGAATTCTTTAATTAGGAGTTTTATGGATTCAGGAATAGCACAATTTATACCTTTAATACTAATATTTGTAATTTTTTATTTTTTCTTAATAAGACCACAGCAAAAAAAGGTTAAAGATCATAAATTAATGGTCGAAAATTTAAAAAGAGGGGATAAAGTTATTACTTCTGGCGGTATAATTGGCACAATTGAAAGAGTTGTTGATGCTGAAAAAGTTGAAGTTTTAATTTCTGATAATGTAAAAGTTGAAATTGTTAAAGCCACTGGAATTCAAGCCCTCGCAAATAGCCAAGAAATTAAAAAATAATTTTATAAGTGTTATATTTTTCAAAAATAAAAATTATAACTGTATTTCTAATTACATTAATCTTATCTTATCTCACACTCTCAAATTTGCTTAAGTTTGATGATAACTTAATTAAAAATAAAATAAATCTTGGTTTAGACTTACAAGGAGGGTCTTATCTCTTACTTGAAATCGATAATCAACCAATAATATCACAAACTTTGCAAAATAAACTAATTGATTTAAAAAAATCATTTAACGATCAATCTCTAAAAGCTAGAAATTTCTTGATTGAAAATAATAAAATATATTTTGAAAGCGACCCTTTTTCTATAAATCAAGTAGTTGAATTACTTTCAGATAAAAATAGTGAAATTAATCCCTATTTTGAAAAATTTAAGACTCATCAGTTTATTGTTGAAAATAAAGAAAATTACTTTTCAATTTATTTATCTGACTATGGTTTAGTTTTGCTTAATTCATCATCTTTAGATCAAGCAGTTGAAATAGTAAGAAGAAGAGTTGATGAAACTGGTACAAATGAGCCTAATATTTTAAAAAGAGGTAATAATAGAATATTAGTTGAATTACCAGGTCTTGACGATCCAGCTAGAATAAAATCATTATTGGGAAAAACCGCAAATTTAACATTTCAATTTGTATCATCTAACGAAAACGACAGTTTTGGAACTGAAATATTAAAATTTGACAACGGAATTGATCAAGCGCTTGTTAGTAAAAGAATTATACTCAATGGAGATAATTTAGTTGATGCAAAGCCAAGAATGGATAATCAGAGTAATGAAACAATTGTATCATTTAATCTGGATAGAGTAGGTGCAAAAAAATTTGCTAAAGCTACAACAGAAAATGTTGGTAAACAATTAGCAATTATACTTGATGGAAAAATTATTAGTGCCCCATCAGTTAGAGAGCCTATAGTTGGCGGATCAGGTCAAATTAGTGGAAATTTTACTTTTCAAAGTGCTACAGACCTAGCATTATTATTAAGGTCGGGTGCTTTGCCTGCACCAATGAATATTATTGAAGAAAGATCTGTAGGACCAGATTTAGGAAAAGACTCAATTAAAGCTGGAATAATATCCTTAATTATTGGATTTAGTTTAGTAGTTATATTTATGACTTATAAATATCGTGCATTTGGTTTAATTGCAAATTTTACGCTAATTACAAACCTTATTCTTCTTACAGGAATATTAACTTTATTTGGAGCCACATTAACATTGCCAGGTATTGCTGGAATAATTTTAACTGTTGGTATGGCTGTTGACGCAAATGTCTTAATTTTTGAAAGAATAAAAGAAGAGATTAAAAACGAGAATAATCAAATAATTGCCTTTGACAGTGGTTACGTTAAATCAAGAACTGCGATTATTGACGCAAATATTACCACACTTATTGCAGCTGTTATTTTATTTCTTATGGGATCAGGTCCAGTTAAAGGATTTTCAGTAACCTTAGGTGTAGGCATACTAACAACCTTGTTTTCTATATACTTTGTTGCGAGGTTACTAACTTCAATATACGTAAGATCAAATAAAAATAATAAAAAATTGATATAAAATGAAAAAAATACTTTTTAACAAATATTATAAACATTTTGGTTTTTTGTCTTTAATACTATTTATTTTATCCTTAAGTTTACTCTTTTTTAAAGGATTAAATTATGGTGTTGATTTTAAAGGTGGAACATTAATAGAAATCAGAATTGAAAATAGCGATCACTCTGTTGCTAAAGTTAGGGATATATTCAGTCAATCGAATCTTCCAAATTTAACAGTTAAAAATTTTGGCAATAATACAGATTATATAATTAAATTCCAAAAACAAAATCTAGATAATCCAGAATTTATTAATAATCTAAAGATTGATATATCAAAATCCTTTCCAGATATAAATTTTAGACGTGTGGAGAATGTTGGACCAAAAGTTAGCTCTGAGTTATTAAAATCTGGTATAATTGCTATCTCATTATCTTTGGCAGCAATGTTATTTTATATTTGGATTAGATTTGAATGGCAATTTAGTTTAGGAGCTATAATTGCTCTTTTTCACGATGTAATAATAACACTTGGTATATTTTCCTTTTTATCTTTGGAAATTAATCTTTCTATAGTTGCTGCAGTATTAACAATTGTTGGCTATTCTATGAATGATACTGTTGTTATATTTGACAGAGTCAGAGATAATCTTAAAAAATATATTGATTTACATATTTTTGATCTAACTAATTTATCTATAAATGAGACATTGTCCAGAACCATCCTTACATCCTTAACAACGTTGCTTGCGTTATTTTCAATTTTTTTTTTAGGAGGTGAAATATTGAGAGGTTTTTCATTTGCTATGATCCTAGGTGTAATTATAGGTACTTATTCATCAATATATATAGCAAATCCTGTTCTAGTTAGATTAAATGTTAATCACCATACAGTTGTTAAAGAAGAAGAAAAAAATTAGTACAAATTTTGAGCAGCTACCATAGATAATAACATCGGTAGAGATAATAATGTATTTGTTCTAGAGAACAACATAGCCGTTTTAGCCGATTTTGCTTTTATTTCCGGATCAACTTCAACTATGCCAAGCGCTTTTTTTTGGTTAGGCCAAATCACAAACCAAACATTAAATGCCATAATTAATCCTAGCCACATACCAATACCAATAGCAGTGCTCTTTCCACCACCGGATGTAATGCCTAATGTCATTGCATCATGTGCATACCCATTTAAATATGCTAAAATTAACCCTGATATGATCGTAAACAAAGCAGCCCATCTAAACCAAAATAATGCTGATGGAGCAATAACTTTTCCAATAGCTGGTTTTTGATCATCTGGTATTTTACTCATATTTGGTATCTGAACAAAATTAAAATACCAAAGTAAACCAATCCACATTATACCAACGATTACATGTACGTATCTAAAAAGCCAACTCCAAAAAAGTGTATCTATATCAAAACCACCATTTAAGAAATATAGCCCTAAAAATAATATTACAGCTAAAGCTAAAGATACATGTATTGTTTTAGATAAGGATTGAAGTATTCCAGTCATATGTTTTTATACAATGAATCATTGTTTTAGGCAATTTTTTTATATTTAGATACTAATAGTGGTGCTAAATATTTGCCTGTATAGCTTGACTTAACTTTAATTATTTCTTCTGGTTTACCAGCTGCGATAATTTCTCCACCTTTAACACCCCCATCAGGCCCAACATCAACTATATGATCTGCAGTTTTAATTACATCTAAGTTATGTTCTATTACTATCACAGTATTTCCAGTTGCGACAAAAGTATGAAGAATTTCAAGTAATTTTTTTATGTCATGTTGATGAAGTCCAGTTGTAGGTTCATCTAGAATATAAACTGTTCTACCAGTTGACCTTCTTGATAATTCTTTTGCAAGTTTAATTCGTTGTGCCTCACCGCCTGATAATGTTGTAGCTTGTTGTCCAATTTTGATATACCCTAAACCTACTTTTTTAAGTGTTAATAGTTTGCCTCTGATTGTATTTATATTTTCAAAAAAATCACACCCTTCATCAACTGTCATATTTAAAACATCTGATATATTTTTGCCTTTAAATTTTATTTCAAGGGTTTCTCTATTATATCTACTGCCTTTACATTCATCACATGTTATATATACGTCGGGAAGAAAGTGCATTTCATAAGTAATAACACCATCACCTTCACAAGCCTCACATCTTCCCCCCTTGACATTAAATGAAAATCTTCCAGGTTTATATCCTCTACTTTTCGACTCTGGTAAATTTGTAAACCAATCTCTAATCGGACCAAACGCGCCTGTGTAAGTTGCAGGATTTGATCTGGGTGTTCTTCCAATTGGAGATTGATCTATATCGATTATTTTATCAACCAATTCTATACCTTTGATACCTTTGAAAGGTAAAGGTATTTTTCTAGATTTATTATTGTTCAAATATAGATTTAATGCATTAAAAAGTGTTTGTAGAACTAATGTTGATTTTCCACTTCCTGAAACACCAGTAACACAAGTGAAAGCACCAAGAGGAACTTTTAAATTTACATTTTTTAAATTATTACCAGATGCATTAAGAATTTCTAAGTATCTTCCATTTTTTGCCATTTTTCTATTTTTTGGAACAGGAATAAAACTTTTGTTCGATAAATATCTACCAGTTATACTGTTATTATTTTTCTTAATTTCATCACAAGTACCTTCAGCAACAACTTCACCGCCTTTTTGACCTGCCTCAGGGCCTAAATCGATAACATGATCAGAATTTTCCATCGTTTCTGTATCATGTTCTACAACTATTACTGTATTACCTAGGTCCCTTAATCTTTTTAGTGCGTCTATTAATTTGATATTGTCTTTTTGATGTAATCCAATTGACGGTTCGTCCAAGACATATAGTACTCCGGTAAGGCCTGAACCAATTTGAGATGCCAACCTTATTCTTTGAGATTCACCACCAGAAAGTGTTCCAGATTCTCTTGACAGTGTCAAATAGTCTAATCCAACATTAAGAAGAAAGTCAAGTCTCTCATTTATTTCTTTTAGTATGTGTTGAGCTATCTTTACTCTTATAGGATCAAGTTTTTTTTCTAAAGATAAGAACCAGTCTTTTGCTTCTACGATAGACATTTCTGTAACTTGACTTATATTTAATTTATCTATTTTGACACACAGAGCTTCATCTTTTAGTCTATGCCCATTACATTTTTCGCATTTAGTATCAGATTGGTATTGAGATATTTCTTCACGCATCCAGTCACTATCAGTTTCAAGATATCTTCTCTCTAAATTATTTATGACACCTTCAAAGGTTTTTTTATGTGAATATTTTTCATAACCATCATCATAAGTGAATTTTATTTCCTCATCGTTTGAACCGTATAAAATTATATCTTTAATTTTTTTAGGTAAATTTTTCCACTTCTCTTCTAAAGAAAATTTATAGTGTTTTGATAGTGACGCTAGTGTTTGAGCATAATACAGCGATGTAGACTTAGCCCATGGAATAATTGCTCCTTCAGAAATTGATTTTTTTTCATCTGAAACAACCAATTTTGGATCTACATTGAGTTTGATACCAATACCTTCGCATTCTTCACATGCACCATATGGACTATTAAAAGAAAATAATCTTGGCTCAATTTCTTCTATTGTAAATCCACTTTCCGGACATGCAAATTTAGTTGAAAAGATTATTTTTTCAATTTTTCTATATTGCTTTGGAAGCGTTTCATCTTCGTATTCGACAAACAACAGTCCATTTGAGAGATTTATTGCAGTTTCTACAGATTCAGCCAACCTATTACCAAGGGAAGAATTAAGAATTATTCTATCAATAAGAATTGAGATATCATGTTTGATTTTTTTATTTAATTCAGGGACTTTGTCAATATCATAAATTTTGCCATCTATTTGAATTTTTCTAAAACCTCTTTTTTTGTATGATAAAATATCTTTTTTATATTCACCTTTCCTTCCTCTAACAATTGGAGAATAAAGATAAATTGTAGATTTTTTGGGTAATTGTTTAATTCTGTCAACTATTTGACTTATAGTTTGTGATTCAATTGGTTTGCCTGTGAATGGCGAAAATGGAATTCCTGCTCGTGCATAAAGAACTCTCATATAATCGTATATCTCTGTGACAGTTGCAACAGTTGATCTTGGATTTTTAGAGGTATTTTTTTGCTCTATAGATATTGCAGGACTTAATCCCTCAATAAGATCAACATTTGGTTTTTTCATTTTATCCAAAAACTGTCTTGCGTATGCGGATAAACTTTCAACATATCTCCTTTGACCTTCTGCGTATATTGTGTCAAAAGCTAATGATGATTTACCTGAACCTGAGAGGCCTGTAATTACCACAAATTTATCTTTTGGTATCTCCAAAGATATATTCTTTAAATTGTGCTCTTTTGCACCTTTTATAAGGATCTTTTTAAGCATTATTTAGTTGCTTTAGATTAATAAAATTAATATTCAAGGCAAAATGTGTTATATTAAAATTCTCTAAAATATTAAATTTATGGCAGGAAGTCTAAATAAAGTACAATTAATAGGAAGACTTGGAGCGGATCCAGAGGTTAAACAAATGGTTAATGGTAAAAGTGTCGCTAGAATTAGTTTAGCTACAAGTCAATCATGGAAGGATCGTAATACAGGTGAAAAAAAGGAAAAAACTGAATGGCACCGTGTAGTTGTATTTAATGAAGGTTTGGTAAATGTAGTACAACAATATTTAAAAAAAGGTGCTCAAATTTATATTGAAGGTCAGCTATCTACTAGAAAATGGAAAGATGAACAGACTGGACAAGACAAATATTCTACCGAAATAATATTGCAGGGTTACAACTCTACACTAACGATGTTGGGAGCATCTAATTCAAATAATATTACAAATCAATCATCAAATAAAAGTGATGATTTTGATCAAACAAGTCAACAAAACAATAGTGATTTAGACGACGAAATTCCATTTTAATGAAAAGTGAAAAGTTAAAAGAGGATAATAAATCAAAAGTAAGCCCCATTACAATTTATGATGAAATGAGCTCATCATATCTATCTTACGCAATGAGCGTAATTATTAGTAGAGCTTTACCTGATATAAGGGACGGTTTAAAGCCAGTCCATAGAAGAATTATTTACGCAATGCACAAAGGTGGATTTGATTGGTCAAAGCAATTTAGAAAATCCGCCAGAATAGTTGGAGATGTTATGGGTAAATATCATCCCCATGGCGATCAAGCTATTTACGACGCACTTGTAAGGATGGCTCAAGATTTTTCAATGAGCCTACCATTAGTAGAAGGCCAAGGTAATTTTGGTTCTATTGATGGTGATCCGCCTGCTGCTATGAGGTACACTGAAACACGATTATCTAAAGTGTCTCAACATTTAGTAGATGATATAAACAAGGAAACAGTACAATTTAAAAGTAATTATGATGAAACTGATAATGAACCAGAAATCCTGCCTGCGCAATACCCAAATCTTCTTGTAAATGGAGCTGGAGGAATTGCTGTAGGAATGGCCACCAGCATTCCACCACATAACTTGGGAGAAATTATTGATGGAACATTGGCTCTAATAGAAAATAGAGATATCAAAATACCAGAATTGATGAAGATTATTCCTGGACCAGATTTTCCAACAGGAGGACTTATAATTGGCAAAGATATTATTAAACAAGGTTATAAAACTGGTCGAGGATCTTTTAAAATTAGAGGTGAAATCACCACCGAACAAATTAAAAATGGTAAAGAACGATTAATTATATCTTCTGTTCCTTATCAGGTAAATAAATCAATATTAAATGAAAGAATAGCTGAATTAGTTAGAGATAAAAAAATTGAGGGAATAAGCGACATAAGAGATGAGTCAAATCGTGAAGGTATTAGAGTTGTAATTGATCTTAAAAGAGGTATTGAGCCTGAAACAATAAAAAGACAGCTTTATAAATTTACATCTATAGAAAGTTCATTTGGTTTTAATTCACTTGCAATTGTAGATAAAAAACCAAAAACTTGTTCACTTAAAGATTTTCTAGAAAGTTTTTTAGTATTTAGGCAAGAAGTAATTTTGAAAAGAACTAAATATGACTTAAAAAAAGCAGAGGATCGAGCCCATATATTAATTGGACTATCTGTAAGTATAGACAATTTAGACAAAATAATAAAAATTATAAGAAGTTCAAAAACACCTGATGAAGCAAAAAGAAAATTATTAAATACAATTTGGTCTGTAAAAAAATCTTCTAAATTAATTAAGCTTGTAGAAGATAAAAAAACAAAAAGTAGCTATAAATTATCAGAGCAACAGGTAATTGCAATTCTTGATTTAAGACTACAAAAACTTACAGCTTTAGGTATTAATGAAATTGAAATTGAATTAAAAAAACTTATTGATTTAATTATTTACTTTAAAAAAATTTTAAATTCTAAAAAAGAATTATTTAAAGTAATCAGTAATGAATTATCTTTGATAAAAGATAAATATGCTTCACCGCGGAAAACGAAAATTATAGATGCAGTATTAAATTATGATATAGAGGAAACTATTCAAAAAGAGTCTGTAATCATAACAGTGACTTTACAGGGATACATTAAAAGAGGTGCACTTAGTAGTGTTAAACAGCAGAAAAGAGGCGGCAAAGGCAAATCCGGAATTAAAACTCGAGATGAGGATTCAGTAGTCCAGACTCTTTCTGTTAACACCCACACTCAAGTTCTGTTTTTTTCATCCGAGGGATTGGTTTATAGACTTAAGGCTTGGAAAATTCCTGAGGGAACTGCTGCGTCAAAAGGAAAATCTGTTTCAAACCTGTTACAATGGAAAAATCATCAATCTATAAGTTCAATTATGCCATTTCCTGAAAATATTGCAGAAAATAAGGACTATCATTTAATATTTGTTACAAGTAAAGGTAAAATAAGAAAAAATAACCTTGAGGATTTTAGTTCAATAAATTCTGCAGGAAAAATTGCAATGAAGCTTGATCAAGATGATAAGATAGCGGGAGTGCGAATTTGTAAAAATGATCAAGACATTATTTTAAGTAGCAAATCAGGTAAATCTATAAGATTTGAGTCTAATAAATTGAGGGTTTTTAAAGGAAGATCATCAAAAGGTATAAGAGGAATAAATCTTGCACCAAACGACAAAATTGTTTCTTTATCAATTATAGATCATATCAAAAAAAATTCTAAGATAAATAAAGAGAGCAAAAGTAATGCTGATAAATTTATTATATCAATTACTGAAAATGGATATGGCAAAAGAACCCCACACTATGATTATAGAGTTACAAATAGAGGTGGAAAAGGAATAATTAATATAGTTACATCTCAAAGGAATGGAAGCGTATCGTCTTCTTTCCCAGTTTCAGCTGAAGATGAAATAATTATCTCAACAGATAAAGGGAAGGTTATTAGAACTAGCGTTAAAGAGATTAGAATAGCTGGTAGAAATACACAAGGTGTAAGGATTATAAAACTTTCAAACAATGAAAAAGTAGTTTCGGCAATAAAAATTGATGATAATTTTGTTTAATAAATGAAAAATACTGCAATATACCCTGGAACATTTGATCCAATTACTTATGGACACATAGACGTAATTAAAAAAGGAATTAGTTTATTTGATAAATTAATTGTAGCAGTTTCTGAAGGTGGAGAGAAAAATCATCTCTTTTCAACAGACGATAGAATTAATCTTGTGAAACTTTCTCTGATAAAAGATATGAAAATTTCATCAAAAAAAATTCATGTTATAAAATTTGATTCATTGACTACAAACTTATGTACAAAATATAAGTCAAATATAATCTTAAGAGGTTTAAGAGCAGTATCGGATTTCGAATATGAATTTCAATTAGCAGGAATGAATCGAAAATTAAATGAAAAAATTGAAACCATATTCTTAATGTCAGATGTAGACAACCAAGTTATATCCTCTCGTCTTGTAAAGGAAATTGCAGCATTGAATGGAGATTTAAAAAAATTTATTACAAAAAGTGTAATAAAAGAAATAAAAAAAAGGGTATGAAATATATAATTAAATTTTTTTTCATATTAATTTTATTTAATTTTACAAACATTAACGCAAAGGAGAATATTATGATTTTAAAATTAAAAACTGGTGATGTTAAAATAGAGCTATTTTCTGATGTAGCTCCAAATCATGTTAAAAGAATTAAGGACTTAGCTAACTCTGGAAAATATGACAATGTTGTATTTCATAGGGTTATTGATGGTTTTATGGCACAAACTGGCGATGTTCAATTTGGAAATTCTGCTGATAGCAGTTTTGATTTACAAAGAGCTGGCATGGGTGGATCTGATTTACCAGACTTGAAAGCTGAATTTAATAATTTACCACATGAAAGAGGAACTTTATCAATGGCAAGATCCTCTGATCCTAATAGTGCTAATAGTCAGTTTTTTATATGTTTTGACAATGCACCACATTTAAACAATCAGTATACTGTTTTTGGAAAAGTGATTAATGGAATGGAAAATATTGATAAAATCACAAAAGGAGATGGTCCAAATGGTTCTGTTTCTAACCCTGACAAAATAATAAGTTTTAGATCTGAATAATTTTTTTTTCAATGACATTAAAAAATTTTTCTTTTGATGTCATAAAGAAAGATAAAAATGCAAGATTAGGTAGAATATCAACTCATCGAGGTGATATTGATACACCTGTATTCATGCCTGTTGGCACTCAAGCTACTATTAAAGGCGCTTTTATAAATGATATTAAAAATACGGGCGCTCAAATAATTTTATGTAATACATATCATCTAATGATCAGACCAGGAGTTGAAAGAGTTAGTTCTCAAGGCGGACTCCATAAATTTATGAATTGTTCATTACCGATACTTACTGACTCTGGAGGATTTCAGGTTATGTCCTTATCAAAATTGAATAAAATTGATCGTGAGAAAGGTGCAATTTTTAATTCACATATTGATGGAAAAAAATTTATACTAAGTCCTGAAGAAAGTATAAAAATCCAATTAGGACTTAATTCAGATATAATAATGGTAATGGACGAATGCCCAAAGAAGTCTAACAATTACAAATTAATTAAAAAATCAATGGATCTGTCCATGTACTGGGCAGAAAGATCAAAAAGTCAATTTGGAACAAATCCTCACAAGGCACTTTTTGGAATTGTTCAAGGAGGTCTATTTAATGATTTAAGAAAAAAATCTCTAAAATCATTAATGGAAATTGGTTTTGACGGATATGCAATTGGTGGTCTAGCAGTTGGAGAAAGTCAAACTGAAATGTTTAAAGTTCTAGATGGATTAAAACATGAAATGCCTGAAACAAAACCTAGATATTTAATGGGAGTAGGTACTCCAACAGATATACTTGGAGCTGTAAGAAGAGGAGTTGATATGTTTGATTGTGTTCTTCCAACAAGGTCAGGTAGAACAGGATTAGCTTTCACTTGGCAAGGAAAAATTAACATTAGAAACTCAGAATATAAGTCTAATAATGCGCCTTTAGATGAAAGTGTGACAAAATTCGATTTAAATAAGTATTCAAAAAATTATCTTAATCACTTATTCAATACAAATGAGATGTTAGGTTCAATGTTATTAACGTTAAATAATATTAACTTTTATCAAGAGTTGATGGTGGAAATTAGAAAACATATAAAAAGTGGTACTTTTGAAGATTTCTATAATAAATATTCTAAAATTTTATAATTTTTCGCGTTGATTAAATAAAAAAATTCATTATAAGAACCGACTTCGGGCCGTTAGCTCAGTTGGTAGAGCAATTCCCTTTTAAGGAATGGGTCGTTGGTTCGAGTCCAACACGGCTCACCAT
>MDSW01071615.1_pt1 | contig 18672 bp, 18 predicted proteins | sample 811171 | NCBI WGS metagenome assembly MDSW01 (sample SAMN05326641, study PRJNA326480) | marine metagenome | isolation source: seawater | place: Atlantic Ocean: North West | collected 2012 | reverse complement strand
GTTTGTATATCTAAAAAATGGTCTTTTAGAACTGCTGAAAATCTTTCTTCTTTAATGTCTTCTCAAAAAACTGTTGAAAAAAAACTTTCTAGAGCTGCAATCGAAACATTATCGATCATAGTTTACCACCAACCTGTAACAAGAGCCGAAATAGAAGAAATTAGAGGTGTTGCTTTTGGAACTAACACTTTAGAAATATTAATGGAGTTAAACTGGGTTAAACCATATGGTAGAAAAAATGTTCCTGGTAAACCAATCCAATACGCAACAACTGATGATTTCTTGAGCCATTTCAGCCTTCAAAAGTTGTCAGATTTACCAACTGTTGAAGAATTGGGGACCGCAGGTTTGATAGATAATTCCGCTGTAGATTCTGCAATTTTTGGAACAGGTAAATTTTATCAAGAAAAGCAAGAAGGTAAAAAAGAAGATATATATTCCAATATTGATGAAATGCTTAACAGCACTTTAAAAAATGAGGATAAAGACTAAAAAAGCCGCTTTAAAAAGCTTAATAATAGATATATAAACTTATTATGAGTATTGGTTTTTGGCAAATTGCGATTGTTGTTATTTTAGTTGTATTACTCTTTGGTAGAGGAAAAATTTCCAGTCTAATGGGTGATGTAGCCAAAGGTATTAAAAGCTTTAAAAAGGGTATGGCGTCAGATCTTACAGAAGACAAAACCCAAAATATATCTGAAAACCAAGATACAACTAATCAAGACGATAAAAAAGAATAATCCACATGCCGCAGATTGGCTGGTTTGAAATACTTATAATAGTAGGAATTGCAATAATAGTAATTGGTCCTAAAGATTTTCCAATTGTTTTAAAAAAAATGGGCTCATGGATTGGATCTGTCAAAAGATATGTTTCAAATTTTCAGGACGAGATATCAAATTTAGAAAACGAAAACTTTGAAACAGAAAATAAAACAGATAAAAAAAAAAATAAAAATTTAAATGACGAATAATACTAAAGAGACTGGTTTCATAAGCCATTTAACAGAGCTAAGACAAAGACTCATAAACTCCTTACTATTTTTATTTTTCCTTTTTGTAATTTGCTACTATTTCTCTGAAAATATTTATGGTTTTCTAGTTTCGCCATATGCAGACGCGGTGAAAGAAAGTAATGAGAATAGAAGATTGATTTTTACAGCTTTACAAGAAACATTTCTAACTTATTTGAAAGTGTCTTTCTTTGCAGCTTTTTTTATTACAAGCCCATTTATATTAATGCAAATTTGGAAATTTATTGCTCCTGGTCTTTATAAACATGAAAAAACAGCTATTATGCCGTATTTAATCATTACACCTATATTATTTCTTTTAGGTGGTATGCTTGTTTATTATTTAATAATGCCATTAGCTATAAAATTCTTTTTATCTTTCGAAAGCTCAGGATTAAGCACATCTTTACCAATTCAGCTTGAAGCAAAAGTAAATGAGTATTTATCTCTTGTTATGAAATTAATATTTGCTTTTGGTTTAAGTTTTCAATTACCAGTAGTATTAAGTTTATTAGCAAGAATTGGTTTAGTAGATTCTAGATTTTTAAAAGAAAGAAGAAAATATGTAGTAGTGATTATTTTTGCTGCTGCAGCTCTTTTGACTCCTCCAGACCCAGTAACTCAAATTGGATTGGCTATTCCTTTGTTAATTTTATATGAATTATCAATTATCTCAGTCAAATTAATTGAAAAAAAAGCAAAGGAAGAAAATGCATAATATAAAAGATTTAAGAAATAATATTTTGGAATTTGAAAATATTATGAAAACTAGAAATATCCAAATTGATAAATCTAAAATCTTAGAGTTAGATAAAATTAACAGAGAGCTAATTCAACAGAAAGAACTATTAGAAAAAGAAAAAAAAGATATATCAAAAACTAAAGATAAAAAGTTATTTACAAGATCAAAGGAGATCTCCAATAAAATATCAGATATTTCAAAAAAACAAATTGTTATTAAAAAAGAATTAGAAGATATTTTATCTTCATTACCAAATCTTCCTCTTAAAGATGTTCCAATTGGTAAAGATGAAAGCTACAATAAAATTATAGAAGAAAGTGGAAAAATTAAAAAATTTAATTTTATACCAAGATCTCATTATGAAATTGGTGAGAAATTAAAAATGCTAGACTTCGATTTAGCTACAAAAACTACTGGATCTAGATTTGTATTTGTTAAAGATAAATTAGCTTTATTGGAAAGAGCAATTAGTAATTTTATGATAGATATTCATACACAAGAAAACGGATATCAGGAAATATCACCACCATTAATGGCTTCAGATGATACAATGTTTGGAACAGGTCAATTACCAAAATTTGAAAATGATCAATTTGAAATTAAATTAGATAAAGACTCTGGCCGAAAGTTTTTAATACCAACAGCAGAAGTCATATTAACTAATATGGTTAAGAACCAAATTTTAAATTATAAAGACCTTCCCATTAGATTAGTTGCCTCAACACCGTGTTTCAGAAAAGAAGCGGGTAGTTACGGAAAAGATACAAAAGGAATGATAAGACAACATCAGTTTTATAAAGTTGAATTAGTAAGTATTGTTGAGAACGATAAATGTTTAGATGAACTTGAAAGAATGACTAACTGCGCAAAAATGATTTTAGATAAATTACAACTCCCTTATAGAAAAATAATTCTAAGTACTGGAGATATGGGGTTTAGTGCACAAAAAACATACGATATAGAAGTTTGGATACCATCTGAAAAAAAATATAGAGAAATATCAAGCTGTTCATCTTGTGGTACTTTCCAGGCACAAAGAATGAAATCTAGATATAAAAACAATAAAAATGAGACATTGTTTGTTGGTACTTTAAATGGAAGTGGGCTAGCTGTAGGTAGAACTTTGATAGCAATATTAGAGAATTATCAAAACTCTGATGGTTCTGTAATGGTGCCCGAAGTATTAAAACCATATGTAAATAATATAGACAAAATCGTTATTAATTAGCAGTTGTCTAAAGACTTTATATAGTATAAATAAAACTTAATTGAGGGTACTATGGAAGCAGGAATCGGACAATTTATACCACTTATATTAATTTTTGTTATTTTTTACTTTTTTTTAATCAGGCCACAACAAAAGAAAGTTAAAGAACACAAGTTAATGGTGGAAAATTTAAAAAGAGGAGATAAAGTTGTAACCTCTGGTGGTATTGTTGGGACTATTGAAAGAGTTATTGACAATGAAAAGGTTGAAGTATCAATATCTGATAATGTAAATGTAGAAGTAGTAAGATCAACAGGCATTCAAGCTTTACTAAATATAAATAAAGAACAAAAAAAATAACCTTTAAAAAAGTGTTATATTTCTCAAAATTAAGAATTTTTTCAGTAATAATTTTATCACTTATATTTATAATTTTTGCACTATCAAATTTTATTTTTAACAATAATTCTTTTTTCAAAAAAAAAATAAATCTTGGTTTAGATTTGCAAGGTGGATCATATTTATTATTGGAGGTGGATAATAGACCAGTTATTACCCAACAATTACAATCTAAAGTGATAGAAATAAAAAAACACTTTAAGGAAAAAGGTATAATTATCAAAAATATTAAACTTGAAGATAAAACTATTAAATTTCAAACTAAAATTGAATTTGTTGAAAAAATTAACAACGAAATTACTTCAAAAGAAAATATTATAAACCCATACTTTTCTCAATATAAATCATTTCAATTTGATATCATTAATGAAGAAGAAAATTTTTCATTAACTTTATCAAAATATGGAGTTGTTTTAATAAAAAATTCATCATTGGATCAAGCTATTGAAATAGTAAGAAGAAGAGTTGATGAAATTGGCACAAACGAACCCAATATACTTAAAAGAGGAAATGAGAGAATATTGGTCGAGTTACCCGGTTTAGATGATCCTGGTAGAATTAAAAGCCTACTTGGTAAGACGGCTAATCTTACGTTTCAATTTATTACTCAAAACCAAGAAGAAGCTTTTGGAACAGAAAAGATTTTATTCGATAACGGATCTGAGGAAGCTATAGTAAGTAAAAGAATAGTTATCAGTGGGGAAAATTTAGTTGATGCGAAACCAAGAATGGACAATCAAACAAATGAAACTGTTGTTACGTTTAGTTTAGATAGAGTTGGAGCAAAAAAATTTGGCAAAGCTACAGGTTCTAATATCGGTAAGAGGTTAGCTATTGTTTTAGATGGAAAAATAATAAGTGCACCAGTAGTCCAAGACGCAATTATTGGTGGCAATGGGCAAATTACAGGTAATTTTGATTTTCAAAGTGCAACAGATTTAGCTTTATTGTTAAGATCTGGAGCTTTGCCTGCACCTTTAAATATTATTGAGGAACGGACTGTTGGACCTGATTTAGGTCAAGACTCAATAGATGCTGGAATTAAGTCATTAATAATTGGTTTTATATTAGTAATATTATTTATGATTTATAAGTATAAATTCTTTGGGATTATCGCAAACGTAGCTTTAATATTAAATTTACTTATTTTAATAGGCATTTTAACTATATTTGAAGCCACTTTAACATTACCAGGAATAGCAGGTATAATTTTAACAGTTGGTATGGCAGTAGATGCAAATGTGTTAATATTTGAGAGAATTAAAGAGGAAATTAAAAGTGAAAAAAATAGAATTATAGCTTTTGATTCAGGATACATTAAATCCAGATCTACAATTTTAGACGCAAACATTACAACATTAATAGCAGCTGTCATTTTATTTTTTTTAGGATCGGGTCCAGTTAAAGGTTTCTCAGTAACACTAGGTGTTGGGATAGTTACATCTCTTTTTTCTGTATATTTCATTGCTAGATTGATTACTGCTTTTTATGTTTTAAGAAATAAAGATAAGGAAAAGCTTATATAAAATGAAAGAAATTCCTTTTAATAAATTTTTTAGAACCTTTAATTTAATTTCATTAATATTAATTATTGTGTCGATATTATTTTTAATTTTTAAAGGTTTAAATTTTGGAGTTGATTTTAAAGGTGGAACCTTGATTGAACTTAGATCTTTAGAAAAAAATATATATATCAAAGATATAAGAGATGCATTTAAACAAATGAATTTAGGTGATGTTTCTGTTAAAAAATTTGGTAATGATACAGATTATGTGATAAAATTTGAGAAGCAAGATAGCAACAATCCAAACTTTATAAACAAAATTAAACAAAAATTAAATAGCTCAATAGGGGATAATTTTGACTTTAGAAGAGTAGAAAATGTTGGTCCCAAAGTAAGCAAGGAATTATTAAAATCTGGAATAATTGCCATAGCTCTTTCTTTAGGAGCTATGTTAATTTACATTTGGATCCGCTTCGAATGGCAATTTAGCCTTGGTGCAATAATTGCACTATTTCATGATGTGATAATCACATTAGGAATTTTCTCAATTTTCGCCTTAGAAATTAATCTTTCAATAGTAGCTGCAGTTTTAACAATAGTTGGATACTCTATGAATGATACAGTTGTAATATTCGATAGAATTAGAGAAAATTTGAGAAAAGTTTCTGATATTAAGATCTACGAACTTTCAAATATTTCTATTAACGAAACCCTTTCAAGAACTATTATTACATCTGCAACTACTTTATTAGCTTTAATATCTATATTTGTTTTTGGTGGTGAAATTCTTAAAGGTTTTTCTTTTGCTATGATATTAGGAGTTATTATTGGAACTTATTCTTCTATATATATAGCAAGTCCCATACTTGTGTACTTAAATGTTTCTTATAAAACTATAGCAAAAGAAGAAAAGGAATAAATTAATATAAATTTTGCGCTGCTACCATTGTTAGTAACATTGGTAAAGAAAGCAATGTATTAGTTCTAGAAAATAACATTGCAGTTCTTGCCGACTTAGCTTTAATTTCTGGATCACATTCTACTATACCAAGAGCTCTTTTTTGATTTGGCCAAATTACAAACCAAACATTAAATGCCATAATTAAACCTAACCACATACCAATGCCGATAGCTGTATATCTTCCTCCACCAGATCCTATACCTAAAGTCATAGCCTCATGAGCATATTCATTTAAATATGCCAATATTAATCCTGACACAATAGTTGCTAATGCAGCCCATCTAAACCAAAACAAGGCTGCTGGAGCTATAACTTTACCGATTGCAGGCTTTTGTTCATCTGGTATTTTGCCCATATTAGGTATTTGTACAAAATTGAAATACCATAATAATCCAATCCACATTATACCTACAACAACATGTATATATCTAAATAACCAGCTCCAAAAAATCCTATCAAGATCAAATCCCCCATTTAATAAAAACAATCCTAGAAATAGAACTACAGCTATGGCTATAGAAAAATGAATTGTTTTACTTAAAGATTGTAAAATTGATCCCATAACACTTTATACAATAATTATATAACTCATGCAATTTTTTTAAATTTTTCAGAAAGCATTGATTTTAAGTATTTAGCTGTATAGCTATGTTTATTCTTACAAATATCTTCTGGTTTGCCTTCAATGACTATTTCTCCGCCTTTAACACCTCCATCTGGCCCCATATCTATAATATGATCAGCGGTTTTTATCACATCTAAATTATGTTCAATTACTATGACAGTATTTCCTGTGGCTACAAAAGTATGTAATATTTCCAGTAATTTTTTTATATCGTGTTGATGAAGGCCTGTTGTAGGTTCATCTAGAATATAAACAGTTCGTCCGGTTGAACGCTTAGATAATTCTTTAGCCAACTTTATTCTTTGAGCTTCACCTCCTGAAAGAGTGGTAGCTTGTTGACCTATTTTAATATATCCAAGTCCAACTTTTTTTAATGTCAGTAGTTTACTTCTAATATTTGAAATATTTTCAAAAAAATCGCACCCTTCATCAACTGTCATATCTAGTACATCAGCAATACTTTTTTCCTTAAATTTTATTTCAAGAGTTTCCTTGTTATATCTGCTACCCTTGCATTCATCGCAAGTAATATAGACATCAGGTAAAAAATGCATTTCATAAGTTATTACACCATCTCCTTCACAGGCCTCACATCGTCCACCTCTAACATTAAATGAAAATCTTCCAGGTCTGTAGCCTCTACTTTTAGATTCTGGCAAAGCGGTAAACCAGTCTCTTATAGGACCAAATGCGCCAGTATATGTTGCTGGATTAGATCTAGGCGTTCGACCTATTGGTGATTGATCTATATCAATAACTTTATCAATTAATTCAATCCCCTTAAAACCTTTAAATGGCATTGGAATTTTTCGAGATTTATTGTTATTTAGGCTTAAGTTTAAGGCGTTATATAAAGTTTGTAATATTAAGGTTGATTTTCCGCTACCAGATACCCCTGTCACACATGTAAATGTACCAAAAGGAATCTTTAGATCCACATTTTTTAAATTATTTCCAGTTGCTCCTAATATTTGTAAGTATCTTCCATTCTTTGCTAATCTCCTTTTATTAGGTATTTGTATAAAGTTCTTATGAGACAAGTATTTTCCAGTAATACTTTTTTCTGTTTTTATAATTTCGTCCAAAGATCCTTGACCAACTATTTCACCACCTTTGTTTCCAGCCTCAGGCCCAAGGTCTATTATATGATCAGCATTTTCCATAGTTTCGGTATCATGCTCAACAACTATAACTGTATTTCCTAAATCTCTTAATCTTTTTAATGCATCAATTAGTTTAATGTTATCTTTTTGATGTAATCCTATAGAAGGTTCATCTAGAACATACAAGACACCAGTTAGACCGGATCCTATTTGAGATGCCAACCTAATTCTTTGTGACTCTCCTCCTGATAATGTGCCTGACTCTCTTGATAATGTAAGATAGTCTAATCCAACATTTAACAAAAAATCTAAACGTTCGTTTATTTCCTTTAGAATATGCTGAGCTATTTTTAGTTGTCTTTTATCTAATTTAAATTCTAACAATTTAAACCATTCTTTTGCGTCAATAATAGATTTTTTTGTAACTTCACTAATATTGAGATCGTTAATTTTTACACACAAAGCTTCTTCTTTAAGTCTATAACCTTTGCATCTTTCACAATCAGTATCAGATTGATATTGTGCAATCTCTTCTCTCTTCCAATCACTATCGGTCTCTAAAAATCTTCTTTCAAGGTTATTGATAACACCTTCAAAAGTTTTTTTATGAGAATATTTCTCGTAACCATCGTCATAGGAAAATTTAATTTCTTCATCATCAGAACCATAAAGAATAACATCTTTGATTTTTTTTGATAATTTCATCCATTTTTCGTCTAATGAAAAGTTATAATGCTTAGCAATAGACGCCAATGTTTGGGCATAATATAAAGTAGTTGTTTTTGCCCAGGGTTCGATTGCTCCATCTGCTATAGATTTTTTTTCATTTGGCACTACTAGTTTTGGATCAACATTTAATTTTATTCCTATTCCCTCACACTCTTCGCAGGCTCCATAAGGACTATTAAAAGAAAATAATCTTGGTTCAATTTCTTCGATAGTAAAGCCACTTTCGGGACATGCAAATTTTGTCGAAAATATTATTTTTTCGATTTTTCTAAATTTTTTTGGTAAAGTTTCATTTTCATATTCAACAAATAATAATCCATTTGCTATATTTGTAGCCGTTTCAACACTTTCAGCCAAACGATTACCTAATTCAGAGTTTATTACAACTCTGTCAACAAGTATTGATATGTCATGTTTTATTTTTTTATTTAATTCAGGTACTTTTTCTATATCGTAAATAACATTATCAACTTTAATTTTACGAAAACCTCTTTTCTTAAAGTTTAAAATTTCTTTCTTATATTCTCCTTTTCTTCCCCTAACTATAGGTGCATACAAGTATATAGTAGATTTTTTTGGCAATGATTTAATTTGATCTACAATTTGAGTTATTGTTTGTGATTGAATTGGTTTACCAGTAAATGGTGAATAAGGTATACCTGCTCTCGCATATAAAACTCTCATATAATCATATATTTCAGTTACAGTTGCGACAGTAGATCTTGGATTTTTAGATGTGTTTTTTTGTTCAATAGATATTGCTGGGCTTAAACCTTCAATTAAATCAACATTTGGTTTCTTCATTTTATCTAAAAATTGTCTAGCATAAGCAGATAAACTTTCCACATACCTTCTCTGACCTTCAGCATATATTGTATCGAAAGCTAGTGATGATTTTCCTGAGCCTGATAGGCCAGTTATGACAATGAATTTATCTTTCGGTATTTCAACTGAAATATTCTTTAGATTATGTTCTTTTGCGCCTTTAATAACTATCTTTTTATTCATAATTTTTGTTGCTTTAAATTAATAAAATTAATATTCAAGCTAAAATGTGGTATATATATATTATCAAAATCTTATATTTTTAAAATATTATGGCAGGAAGTTTAAATAAAGTATTATTAATTGGTAGATTGGGCGCAGACCCTGAAATTAAACAAATGGTTAATGGAAAAAGTGTCGCTCGTCTAAGTTTAGCTACCAGCCAGTCATGGAAGGATAAAAATACAGGAGAAAAGAAAGAAAAAACTGAGTGGCATAGAGTAGTTGTATTTAATGAGGGCCTAGTAAATGTAGTTCAGCAATACCTTAAAAAGGGAGCTCAAATTTACGTTGAAGGTCAAATTACTACAAGAAAATGGAAAGACGAAAATAGTGGTCAAGACAAGTACTCAACTGAAATTGTTATTCAAGGATATAATTCATCACTTACAATGTTGGGTGGTGGATCAAATAATAATAATTTATCATCACAAGAAGGAAAACAAAATTTTGAAGATGTTTCCCAAACAACTCAAAATGATTTGGACGATGATATTCCTTTTTAGTCAAAATGCAAAAAACAGAAAATATTAAAGAATTGAATATAAAAGATATCTCTATGTATGATGAGATGAGCTCGTCTTATTTGTCATATGCTATGAGCGTAATCATTAGTAGAGCTTTACCAGACATAAGAGACGGACTTAAACCTGTTCATAGAAGAATTATTTTTGCTATGCACAAAGGTGGATTTGATTGGTCTAAACAATTTAGAAAATCAGCAAGAATTGTTGGAGATGTAATTGGTAAATATCATCCACATGGTGATCAAGCTGTTTATGATGCGCTAGTCAGAATGGTTCAAGATTTTTCTATGAATACACCTTTAATTGACGGCCAAGGAAATTTTGGATCAATTGATGGTGATCCCGCAGCGGCAATGAGATATACTGAAACACGATTATCTAAAATATCTCAATTTTTAATTGATGATATAGAAAAATCGACAGTTAATTTTAAAAGTAATTACGATGAAACTGAAATCGAACCAGAAGTTCTTCCAGCTCAATATCCAAATTTGTTAGTAAACGGCGCAGGAGGTATTGCGGTGGGAATGGCTACTAGTATACCTCCTCACAACTTGGGAGAAATAATAAATGGAACATTAGCATTAATAGAAAACAAGGAAATTACCATTTCAGCTTTAATGAAACATATTCCTGGACCTGATTTTCCGACTGGAGGAATAATTATTGGTAAAGATATAATTAAGCAAGGTTATAAAACAGGAAGAGGCTCTTTTAAAATTAGGGGTGAAATGCAAGTCGAAAATTTAAAAAATGGTAAAGATAGACTTGTAATTAGTTCAATACCTTATCAAGTAAACAAATCAAATTTAAACGAAAAAATTGCTGAATTAGTAAGAGATAAAAAAATTGAAGGAATAAGTGATATCAGAGATGAGTCAAACAGGGAAGGGATACGAGTAGCAATTGATTTAAGAAGAAACGTTGAACCAGAGACTATTAAAAGACAGTTATATAAATATACTTCAATAGAAAGTTCTTTTGGTTTTAATACTTTAGCAATAGTCGATAGAAAACCTAAAACCTGCAACTTAAAAGAATTTTTAGAAAATTTTTTAAAATTTAGAGAAGATGTAGTTATAAAAAAAACTAAACATGATCTTAAAAAAGCAGAAAATCGAGTCCATGTATTAATTGGATTGTCAGCAAGTGTAGAAAATATTGACAAAGTAATCAAAGTTATTAGATCGTCTAAAGATCCAGAAACTGCTAAATCCACATTATTAAAAACAAAATGGAAGATTAATAAAACACAAAAATTAATTAAGTTAATAGATAAAAAATTCAATAAATCTTTTTACCAACTCGATACAGATCAGGTCATCTCTATTCTCGAATTAAGATTGCAAAAATTAACAGCTTTAGGAATAAATGAAATTGAAGACGAGATAAAAAAATTGTCTATTTTAATTTCTCAATTTAAAAAAATTATAAATTCTAAAAAAGAATTGTTGAACGTAATTAGCAATGATTTAAAAAATATAAGAGATAAGTTTTCAGAGCCTAGAAAAACACAAATAATAGATGCTGTATTAAATTATGATATCGAAGAAACTATACAAAAAGAGTCTGTTATTATTACAGTAACACTTCAAGGATATATAAAAAGAGGAGCATTAAGTAATGTAAAACAACAAAAAAGGGGTGGTAAAGGAAAATCTGGTATAAAAACTCGTGAAGAGGATTCTGTAGTTCAAACACTCTCGGTAAATACACACACATCAGTGCTATTCTTTTCTACTGAAGGTCTTGTTTACAAAATTAAAGCATGGAAGATACCAGAAGGATCCATGTCTTCAAAAGGAAAGTCATTATTTAACATTTTACCTTTGAAAAATCACCAGTCTATTAGTTCTATAATGCCTTATCCAGAAGAAGAAAAGAATACAAATGGACATCATATTATATTTGCCACAAGTAAGGGTAAAATAAGAAAAAATAATCTTGAGGATTTTTTATCTATAAATGCGTCAGGAAAAATAGCTATGAAGCTTGATAGCGATGATAAAATTGTGGGTGTCAAAATTTGCAGTAATGATCAAGATATTATTTTAAGCACTAAACTAGGAAAATGCATCAGATTTGAGTCCAAAAAACTTAGAGTCTTTAAGGGAAGGTCATCAAAAGGAATCAGAGGAATTAATCTATCAGATAATGATAGAATTATGTCTTTATCAATTATTGACCATGATAACATAAAGAAAAATGGCAAGTTAAATAATAATGAAAAAATTGAAAAAGCAGCAAAAGAAAAGTTTATTTTATCAATAACAGAGAATGGTTATGGTAAAAGGACATCTCACAATGATTTTAGAGTTACGAATAGAGGTGGAAAGGGGATAATTGGTATAGTTAACTCTAAGAGAAATGGTAATGTTTCATCTTCATTTCCAGTATTTGATGGTGACGAAATATTAATATCTACAAATAAAGGAAGAGTAATCAGAACATCAGTGAAAGAAATTAGGATAGCAGGCAGAAATACACAGGGAGTAAGAATAATAAAATTATCTGGTGACGAAAAGGTTGTTTCAGCAATTAAAATAGATGATAATTTATTATAATGAAAAAAATAGCTATATATCCAGGTACATTTGACCCAATAACTTATGGTCATATAGATGTAATTAAAAAAGGACTAAATTTTGTAGACAAAATTGTTGTTGCTGTATCTGAAGGCACTCAAAAAAATTTACTTTTTTCAAGTAAAGAAAGAATAGAATTAGTAAAAAAATCACTATTTAATGATATTAAAATTACTAAAAACAAAATTGAAATAGTAAAGTTTGCATCTTTAACAACAGATTTATGTAAACGATATAAATCAAATTTAATATTAAGAGGATTAAGAGCCGTGTCAGATTTTGAGTATGAATTTCAATTAGCCGGAATGAATAAACGACTAAGTAACAAAATTGAGACAATTTTTCTTATGTCAGATGTAGAGAATCAAATAATTTCATCTAGATTTGTTAAAGAAATAGCTGAATTAAAAGGTGATTTAAAAAAGTTTACAACAAAAAGCACAATAATATCACTTAAAAAAAAATATGTATAAATTAATAAAAATAATTTTATGTTTTTTTTTATTATTAACTAATTTAAATGCAAAGGAGGATTTAATGATATTAAAACTTAAAGACGGGGATGTAGAGATTCAGTTATATTCTGATGTAGCACCCCAACATGTCTCAAGAATTAAGAAACTTGCTGACCAAGGTTCTTATGATAATGTTGTTTTTCATAGAGTTATTGATGGATTTATGGCCCAAACAGGAGATGTAAAATTTGGAAATTCTAGTAAAAAAGATTTTGATTTAAGAAGAGCAGGCATGGGAGGTTCTAATTTACCAGATTTAAAAGCAGAATTTAGTGATCTTCCACACGAGAGAGGAACTCTTTCAATGGCAAGATCTTCTGATCCTGACAGTGCTAACAGTCAATTTTTTATTTGTTTTGAACCAGCTCCTCACTTAGATAGAAATTATAGTGTTTTTGGAAAAGTAGTAAAAGGTATGGAGATTGTAGATAAGATAAAAAGAGGAGAAGGGCCAAATGGTTCTGTTTCTGATCCAGACAAAATAATTAGTTTTAGATCAAAATGATTATTAATGTCATTAAAAGAATTTTCATTTAAAGTTTTAAAAGAAGATAATTTTTCTAGACAAGGTATTATTGAAACCCATAGAGGTAATATCGATACACCTGCTTTTATGCCCGTCGGTACCCAGGCTACTATCAAGGGTGCATTTATTGAAGATATAATAAAAACAGGCAGCCAAATAATTTTATCGAATACCTATCATCTAATGATAAGACCTGGCTTGGAAAGAATTAAATCCATGGGCGGCTTGCATCAATTTATGAATTGTAAACTTCCTATACTTACGGACTCGGGAGGCTTTCAGGTTATGTCTCTATCTAAATTGAATAAAATTGATCCTGATAAAGGAGCTATATTTCAATCTCATATTGATGGTAAAAAGTTTGTTTTAAGTCCCGAAAATAGCATTAATATTCAAAAAGGATTAAATTCTGATATTGTAATGGTAATGGACGAATGTCCAAAAAAGAATTTAGATTATAATTTAATAAAAAATTCTATGGAACTTTCTATGGATTGGGCAAAAAGATCAAAAGATGAATTTGGCACAAATCCAGAAAAAGCCTTATTTGGTATTGTTCAGGGAGGTCTTTTTGATGATTTAAGAATAAAATCATTGGAAAAATTAGTTGATATCAACTTTGATGGATATGCAATTGGTGGATTAGCAGTAGGGGAAACACAAAGCGAAATGTTTAAAGTTTTAGATACACTGAAAGAGCATATGCCAAAAAATAAACCCAGATATTTAATGGGTGTTGGAACACCCTCAGATATTCTAGGTGCTGTAAGAAGGGGAGTTGATATGTTTGATTGTGTTATGCCAACAAGATCAGGAAGAACAGGTTTAGCTTTTACGTGGAATGGTAGAGTTCACATTAGAAACGCTAAATATCAAAAAGATAATAGTCCTTTGGATCCTAACCATACTATTTTTAATCTAAATAAATATTCTAAAAATTACTTAAATCATCTATTTAGTACCAACGAAATGCTAGCTTCTATGCTCCTTACATTAAATAATATAAATTTTTACCAAGAATTAATGCAAGTAATAAGAGACAATATCAAACGCGGTACTTTTACTCAATTTCATGATAAATATATTAATATATTGTGATTTTTATAAGTTGATTAAATAATAAAAATCAATATATACATGTTTTGTTGGGCCGTTAGCTCAGTTGGTAGAGCAATTCCCTTTTAAGGAATGGGTCGTTGGTTCGAGTCCAACACGGCTCACCATTAAATCTTAGTTAAGGCAAATATATACCTTACTTTTAACTATTAAATATTTGTTAGTAATTTAAATAATTGGTGGATACTTAACAATTATTTCTGTTATCCAGCTATTAATATTCTTAATCCTATTATCAGAGGATGGATGAGTACTTAAAAACTCTGATGGCTCTTTTCCTTTATTAGCTTCTTTCATTCGCTCCCAAATTTTAGATGTTTCTCTTATATCGTAGCCCGATAATGAAGCAAAAATCATACCCAAATAGTCTGCCTCAGTTTCTTGTTTCCTATTAAAAGGATTCATAATTCCTAATTGCGAAAGCAATCCGACTGTATCCATACCAGTTGCTTTATTTACGTTTGAAAGCTTACCACCAGAAAATATATCAATTAAACTAGTTCCTGTTTTGATTAACACGCCTCTACTTGCTCTTTCAACTGAATGTTTGGCAACTGCATGGGCTACTTCATGACCCATAACCGCAGCTAATCCATTGGTGTTTTTGGTAATATTTAAAATGCCTGTATAAACAGCAATCTTACCTCCTGGCATACACCATGCATTTCTAACTTTATCATTATCGATTAAAATATATTCCCACTGAAAATTTCTCGTAGGATTAGGAATATTTTCCTTTTCAAAATATTTACTTATAGATAATTCAATATTTGCTCCGATCTCTCTTATTTCAGCAATTTTTTTTTTATCAGCACTTAACTTTTCTTTTTTTTTTATCTTTTCATATATTTGGGCTGCTTGCGCATTAAGCTTATTCTCAGGTATAAGTTTTAATTGTTTCCTATCTGTAATTGGTGCATTTGTACATGCAGATATACCCACCGATATACAGCCACAACCCATTAAATGTATAAAATTTCTTCTATTCACTTTTTCCAATAATTATATTAATAATAAAAAGATTCAAAACATACGTAATAAATATATATTTTGAAGCTTCTTGATTATGGCCAAAAATAAAAAAAAAACCACCCCAATTTTCACTAGATTAAGAAATTATTTTTTTACAGGTATAGTTGTTCTGGTGCCAATAGGTATAACTTTGTATTTAACTAAATTTTTTATTTCAATATCTTCAAAAATGATACCAAGAGAAATAAATCCTAATAGTTATTTGCCTTTCTCTATACCCGGTTTAGAAATATTATTATCAGTTATTTTTATTACTTTAATAGGCGGTTTGTCTTTGTCATTTATAGGAAAAAAGATTCTTCAATTAGTAAATGATTTGTTTAAAAGAATTCCAATACTAAGAACAATATATTCTGCAATTGGTCAAATGACAGAAACTTTCGCTCCTAGTGAAAATAAAGATAAAAAATCAGTTGTTTTAATTCAATATCCAAGAAAAGGATGTTGGGCAGTGGGTTTTGCTACAAAAGATAATAAAGGTGAAATATCCAAAAAAACTAACGAAGATTTGATAAACGTTTTTGTTCCCACAACACCAAATCCAACAAGTGGTTTTCTTTTGATGTTCCCTAGAAATGAAGTTATTTTTTTAGATATGACTTTTGAAGAGGCTTCAAAATTTATTGTATCTGCTGGAACGTCAAATCCTAAATAATTAAACTAAATCATTAATAATATCAGCTCTATCATATAATTTTAATAAAGGTGCGTATTTTTGAAAATTTATTTTATTATTCTCAATATATTTGATTTCTTTTTCAGCTAGTAGAAATAAGTCTTTATTTAAAACAGGATCAGCCATCTTAAAGTTTTTTATACCACTTTGCTTAAAACCTAATAGATCTCCATATCCTCTTAATTTCATATCTTCTTCTGAAATCTTAAATCCATCATTATTTTTTTTTAAAATATTAATTCTTTTTTTTGCATTTTCGCTTAAATTCGACTTAAATAATAATATGCAATAAGATTGTTTCTCTCCTCGACCAACTCTACCTCTAAGTTGATGTAGTTGAGATAAACCAAATTTATTAGAATTTTCAATAATTATTGTATTTGCATTAGGAAAATCTATTCCAACCTCAATCACTGTTGTAGATACAAGTATAGAGATTTTCTTTTTTAAAAAATCTAGTAAAATTTTATTTTTATCCTCTGTATTTAATGATCCATGTATTAATCCTACTTTATCATTGTAAATATTTTTAAGATCCTCGTATCTTTTAATCGCAGATTGATGATCAACTTTTTTTGACTCTTCAATTAGAGGACATACCCAAAAAACCTGATTATTATTTTTAATTTGTTTTTTAATAAAGGACAGAACTTCATTAATTTTCGTATCTGGTTTACTATATGTTAATACATTTTTTCTATTTTTTGGTTTATTTTTTATAATAGATGTATCCATGTCTCCGAAAATTGTCATTATCATTGTTCTAGGTATAGGTGTTGCTGACATAACTAAAATATCACAATTCTTACCTCCTTTATCAGACAATTTTTTTCTTTGCTTAACACCAAATTTATGTTGTTCATCAATTACAATTAACCCAAGTTTTTTATACTCAATTTTTTGTTGAAATAATGAATGAGTGCCAAATATAATATCAATTTGATTATTTTTTAATTTGCTTAGTATTATTTTTCTTTCTTGATTATTAGTTTTACTTGTTAGCAAAGACAGATTTACATTTTTATTTAACAACTTTTTAGCCAGTTCATAGTGCTGTTTAGCTAATATTTCAGTTGGGGCCATAAAACTTACTTGAAAACCACTTATGACTACATTTGTAGACGCAATTAAAGCAACTAGTGTCTTGCCACTACCCACATCACCTTGTAACAATCTGAACATCTTTCTATTTGATTTTAAGTCTTTGTTAATTTCATCTAAAGCCAAGATTTGATCATTAGTTAATTTAAAAGATAATTTTGAAATTATTTCATTATAAGTATTTTGATTGAATTCTTTTTTTAATTTCTTAATTTTTTTAATTGCAATTCTTACTTTAGAATTGACTAGAAATGTTGATAATATTTCATCAAAAATTAATCTATTGAGAAAATTTCCTTTTTTATTTACGTTTTTTGGATCATGAAGATTTAGCATGGCACTTTTCCAAGTTATATTTTTAAATTTTTTTAAAATACTTATTGATATCCATTCATCCAGATCTGGAATGTTTTCAAGAACATAATTTATTAATTTATTATATTTTTTGTCATTCAATCCTTCTGTAAGACTATAATTGGAAAAAACTTTTTTAATTGAATTTGTGTTAGAAGAAATATGAGTTGGATTTGTAATTTGATATTTGTTTCTATAATATCCAATTTTACCGCTTATTGTAATTTTTGAATTTAAAGGTAAAATTTTTCTTATATAACCTTCATAACTATTAAAAAATACACATTCTAGTTTTCCTGTTTCGTCTTCACAAAATACTTTATTTGGTAAATTTCTTACTCTTGGAAAATTATATTTTTTTACATCAATTATTGTAGTCTGAACGGATCCAATTTTAAGTTCATTTATTTTTACAACTTTAGATCTATCAACGTATTTTCTAGGCGGACAACATAGAAGGTCAAATACTCTAAAAATATTTTTCCTTTTTAATAATTTTGATGTTTTGTTGCCTATCCCTTTTATGATACTTATATCAGATAATAAAAATTGAAAATCTTGCATGTTTTATTTATATAACTATGTCATCAAATAAAGAAGATCTTAAAAATAAAATAATTTATAGAGCGTCATATAGAGGCACTAAAGAGATGGATATTTTAATGCTTTCTTTTGTAAACTCAATAATCGACGACTTGAACTTTGATGAATTAACAAATCTTAACAAATTTGTTAATTTAGATGACGAATATATAAAAGACTTAAAAAATAATCTAATTGTAAACAATGATATAAAAACAAAAATAATTAAGTCATTTATTAAATTTAAATTGTAGTGGCGGAGAGACTGGGATTCGAACCCAGGAAAGAGTTGCCCCTTTGCCGGTTTTCAAGACCGGTGCTTTCAACC
>MDSW01027011.1_pt1 | contig 18673 bp, 16 predicted proteins | sample 811171 | NCBI WGS metagenome assembly MDSW01 (sample SAMN05326641, study PRJNA326480) | marine metagenome | isolation source: seawater | place: Atlantic Ocean: North West | collected 2012 | reverse complement strand
TGCGTCCGTAGCTCAATTGGATAGAGCATCGGTCTTCGGAACCGAGGGTTGGGGGTTCGAATCCCTCCGGGCGTACTGGTTTGTTTGTAGTGTTCGCGTTTACGGGATTTTCTTTTGATCCCGTTGGTTGTGACGGCCCCTGACGTCTCCCGACCGACGCTGAGTGTGCCGCATTCTGTGCCGCCTTGTTCTTGACTCTCTCTGGTTGGGAAATCGTATACGTCTCGACCCAACCCACTCATCCCATGAGTCATCGTCATTGACATAATGAATAAACCAGCGGTCGTTGGCTTCGCGAATGACTACTGCAGGGTGCCATTGCCCACGCCACTTTACCTTGCAGTTCGATTGCTGTTCCAAGGTGCTTTTCTTTAATTCCCGTTGTGAGGGCTGTATCTCTGATTCGTCGTATCTTCTAACTTTTTTTTGGGCGTAAGTGAAGAATGCTACTTCATATTCTTGTGATTCATTTTCGGACGCTGCAACAACTCGTCCAAACCGATCCTTGACTTTAACGTAACTTCCTAATGGGAATTTGAGATTTTCGGAATCAACTAGTTTTTCATCAGTTCTACAAATGACTAAGTCGTTGCCTGTTCCATTTGAATAAAAATCACTCTGCTGCCTCTCTAGGTGAAGCATTGCATTACTAACTTCGGTGTTTAATTCACCGAGTGTTATTGCTCCATCACGATTGGTGTCCATGAGCGGCAGGCCGGAGAAAGCATCTAGAACACATTGCGTAAACGTCCAGTTGCCCGTGGATGTTTTTGCCTCGGTTGAAGAAGTCAAACTGAAGCTAGGAATATTTCTCTCACCTAATTTTTCAACCGCTAAACGCATGCCGCCAGAGTGGCAACAGTCACCGAGGAACACGGCTAGCTTGCCATTGAATTTATTGTGAACCATTTCAGCCAGTTCACTTACTGTCCAATTTGTTTTTCGATTTTTTTTACCCAAAACCACATCGTAATTGGCAAAACAAAAGTCATCACCGACTCTCCAGCCATGTCCCGCATAATAGACAAGCAGGGTTGAATCAGAATTTGTAGCCGCAAGTGTGGATTCAATTGCTTGCCGAATGTTTGCAAGTGTAGCCTCACTATCGAGCAATAATGCAATCTGTTCCCCTGGTGTACCAAGCTCAACAAGGAGATCACGGAGTTCTTCGTCTTTGCGATGCCTTCTGGGATATTTGGTTAAATCAGCCTCCCATCTTGTAACGCCGATGATGACAGCATGAGTTTCTGCTGGCTCCCAAAATTCAACAGCCTTTAGCGTTTGTCCTGATAAACAAAAGGTACTGATAAGAAATGCTAGTGGTACTGCTTTACGCACGAATTACTTTCTTAGGTTGAAAAGTAGTGGTCTTTCCTCACCACGAAGACACCTTACACCATTCTGTAGTAGAGCCAGACCGTAAGGATACGATTTACACCAATAATACGGGCACACCATCCAAATAAATTCCCCATCGTTTTTTTACACCGCTTTCTGGACAACTGCGACAAATGGTTTCAAATTTCCACAGCGAACAGCAAGAAAAAGAAGTGCCTAAACAGGATAAGCGGACCTATGCGCGAACTGTCTATTTCTATTTCCGTAGAAATTATTCAGGCAAGCTTACTGCTATGGAGGAATGAAAATGGGGATTGAAAAAACAGATGGATCAAGCATTAAAGATAGTCGAAATAAAAAGAGTTCTTCTGAAACTAATTTGGAACAGATGGCAGAACACGTTGAGCCAAATACTCCCGCTGCTTCACCGGCGTTGACTGGCAAGATACTCCCGATAATGGAAACACCACAAGGTGTAGGAATTTAATCATGCTATTCCTTTTTAAGTTTGCCTGTTTGGTCAGTCAATCGACAAATAACCAATGCCCTCTTATTGCTTGATGTATTATTGTTGCCTTAATCGTTTACTGACCCAGAGTCTATGAATTCAGCTACATCATGACCAAGCTTTTTGAGGTCAGGAGAATTTAGATACATCATGTGGCCTGATTCATATTCTGCAAAAGAGACATTCGCTCTAATCAATGGATCGATTTCAAGATGATTGATGCTGTGACGCATTGCATCGGGCGGCACCGCTAAATCACATCGACCTGTCATCACCAGAACTCGTAAGTGAGGATTCTTGGACATAGCAGAAGCAAGATCAGCCGCTGTACTTGAATATGTATTTTCTTCATATTTCCATGGGTGCACGCCCGCAAGTGCTTTGTAAGGCAGGTCATTTTCAAATGCTAATTCCTCGCGAACATATGCATTCATTGTTGCTGCCAGTGGGCCGAGGGCGGCCATGTATGAAGGATCAAAGCTTGGGTATGGACTTGACTGGTCTCCATCTCGACCGGTAATGCGACCATCGTATCGGCCGCAGATGAGGCCCTCCTCACTGAGCAACTTTTTGCGGAACATTGACGGGCTTATTCTCAGTCGATTTTTCATAATAAAATCTTCTGACATACCAGTCAGTCGTGACAACTTACTTGCGATCAACTGACGCTGATTTTCTTCTAAGCCTTCACCGGCAAAGAGTGCAGCAAGATATTCACTAGAGGCAAATTCTCTGGATTCTTTCATAGCCCTCCTGAGGTCTTGTTGTAGATCTTCGGGAAGCCGATTATGAAAATGAGCAACGGCAGTTAGCGTTGGTAGAAAAATTAAATAAGGCAAATCATTGGTAGAGCCACTTCGAATCGTTCCAAAGTCCACGAGGCCGGAGACCAAAAGGAGGCCATTGAGAAACATTCCGTGGCGATCCTGCAAATATTCTGCGATTCCGGCTGCTCGGAATACGCCATAACTCTCTCCGCATAAATACTTTGGAGAACCCCAACGACGATGCCTAGTCGTATACAGCACAATAAATTCAGACATGGCTTCAATATCTTGCCGTTTACCAAAAAACTGATCCGCTTTCTCATCCTTCATTGGCCGGCTGTATCCAGTCGCAACGGGGTCAATGAAGACGAGATCCGCATGCTGCAAAACCGTGTGTTGATTGGCAACGAGTTTGTATGGGGGGGGAGGCAATGTGGCATTCGCGTTGACATGTGCCCGCTTAGGACCAAGACCACCAAGATGCAACCATACAGCTGATGCTCCCGGCCCTCCGTTAAAACAGTAAATGATTGGCCGTGATGAATCACCCCCGTCGACGGTATAGGCGACGTAAAACATCGATGCCTTCGCGGTGCCATCATCTTTAAGTAATGGCAACATGCCAGTCTCGACAGAATACGCTAATTCTGAATCCCCGATGGTAATCGAGTGCGCCGTCACCACGGGTTTATCCGCAGCACTAGGGACGATTGCTGATTTGGCAAGATCGATAGATAACTTTGGTTTAACTGACTTCTTATTGTCTTGAGTATTCGACGATTCTTCCACTTTGTCTCTGGCGTAACAAAACGAGTTAGGGCCAAACAGTACAACGCAACAAATAATGAGCCTTGCAAAAACAACAAATTGTTGCATGGAAAACACCCCTTAATGCCAGTGTGTAGAGAAAAACAAATGATTACTCCGATTCCACGCACTTTCAAATATATTGAGTCAGAATTTGTTTTTAATCGCGCACAAAGTGAAATATTCTTTCGGAGGATGCGATAACAACTACGCTGATATCTACCTCAACTGCCAATTTCCATCTCGATACTGCTTGAGAAATTCACGACTGTGTGTTTCGTTCATTCGATCTTAACGAATTGATTGTTCCGGCAAGCCAGACTGAATACCCTGATCTATCGGCATCTCATCCGGCTTGCCATCCCCATGCACGGCGATTAAACGATCGAGTTCAACCTCGAGCTCTTTCACAACCTCATCACGTGCGCCATCGTTGATCAAGTTCCTGTTTTCATCCGGATCAACATTCAAATCGTAAAGCTCCGCCTTATGCCGATCTGGTGAACCATCACCGTGCGGATACCGAATGTATTTCCAACGATCAGTTCTCAAAGCACGCACATTTGGCGTGTATGGAAACTGATGTTCATAGTTGTACTCGTAGTAGAAGCTCGTTCGCCAATCAGAGGCATCGCCTTGAGCAAGCCGCCTCCAACTGTGGCCGTGAACTTCCTCAAGTGGCTTCGCCCCACAGATATCAAGGATCGTGGGTGCAAAGTCGATGGTCGCTGTCATCTGTGGAATCACTTTGCCCTGCTTGGTCAGTGCGGGATATCGCACAACAAGCGGAATCCGAATCGATGGCTCATGCCCAGTCCGTTTGTCAACCATGCCATGCTCGCCTTCGAGCAAGCCATTATCGGAAGTGAAAATTACAAGCGTGTTGTCAAGCTCACCGCGATCTTCCAGAAACTTACGGAGACGACCGACGCTATCATCGACGGATAGAAGTGTGCCCCAATAGGCGCGAACCATTCTGGCAAAATCTTTGACACCTTCCGGACTTTCATCAGGAAACTTTTTCCGCCAATTAAAAAGTGGCCCATAGATTCCGTGCCAGGTATCCAGTCGCTTTTTGAACCAGGCTGGCTTGTCGTCGAGGTCAAACGCACTCTTGGGATATTGGATCTCATCAGAATCAAAAACGTGTTGGTATTTTTCCTCTGGCAAGTAAAAACTATGAGGAGCCTTGTGCCCTATCATCATGGCCCAAGGGTCATTGGATTTGTGACTGCTGATCCAATCCATCGCCATATCGGTCACAACCGTTGTGTAATACCCCCTAACGACTCGTCGATTGTTTCCGTTGAAATTAAACTCAGTGTCAAAGTACTTTCCTTGTCCTTTGTGGGTAACAAAATAATCAAAACCAGGGCGAGGCATATCATTTTTTTCACCCATGTGCCACTTGCCGACATAGGCCGTTTTATAGCCTGAATCTTGCAATCGCATTGGAAAGCTGACCATGCCCTTTGGGTACTCCGTAAAGTTGTTTGAGACACCATGAGAATGAGCGTAGAGCCCACTCAAAATCGACGCACGACTCGGAGAGCAAAGGCTTGTGGTGCAAAAATGGTTCTTGAACAACAGGCCTTCATTGGCCAACCTATCGATATGAGGCGTTTTCAAATATGGATGCCCCATACAACTCAGGGCATCGTACCGTTGATCATCAGTCAAAATAAAAAGCACATTTGGGCGTTCTTGGAAAGCAGGCGTTTCGACCTGCGCGAGCGCTAGTCCGCCGTCCAATCCTGCTAGCAACATGACAATCATCGCAATGTTTATTTGATATGGTTTCATATCTATCAACTCCGCTTCTGGGGTTCATTCGAAAACCGATGCGTAATCCGAGGTCATCATATCCTGTGTCGCTTACACTTCTATCTTTGATACCTTTCAAGTAGTCTTGTCCTGCTAACGAAGGATACCGTGCACAGGAAGTGAGCACGTCCATCAGAGTATGCTCGGATGCATGTTCTCATACTCACTCAGACACTCCTTATCAGGAAACACTCATTCTTCATCGAGTCCGTCAAGAACAGTCCTAAGACGGCCTTCACCGTCAAAGAACTCAATTCTGCCTAATGCCTCGTCTGGCCGTGTTCCTATAGCCACAGTGTTTTCACCCGCCGCATCCTTGACTTCTATGCGGCCACCACCATCTACAACCCGTCCCATATGTAACAACACAGTTCCATCATCAGATTCAATAAGAATCTCACGACACCGAACTATCGAAGATGAGAGCACCTCGGTCTGTATTTCCAGCCCTGACTCTCCCCCTGGACGCATCGCGAGTCCGATTGCAAGAAAGAGAAGCGGATACACCGTCCAACGCTCGCGGCTTGTCATATTTCCCTCTGGTTCTCAAGGTAAGTGACTCAGTCACCGTGAATTTTTCGTAGTCGACCAGACAACCTGAGAATGAGTTGAACTCGTTCAAAGACATCGAGCCAGTCGCCCACTACTGCCTGGAGAGATTCGTTACTCGGAGGAACAATTCCTGTTGAGCAGCTCGACCCTGCGTGCTGGGCCATTGCAAGTCGGTATGCTGAAAGAGTCCGGTCACCGTGCGTGACTATCGGAAAGAAGTCTTCGCTTAAAAAAAGTGCAACAGGCACTCGCTGGCCACCACAAACCGTTAGGTGGGCAGCTATATCAGGCTGTGCATCGCGATCTAGAAACCGCAGGTCAATACACGGAGCGATTTCCGCGAAGTGTAAAAAAATTGGACATTGACTTACGCAATCACCGCACCATGCTCCGGCTAAAACCATAACTGGCATTTTCCGAACAAAGTCTCTGAGTACTCTTTTATGGTCTTCGATAAGAGAGATTTGTGAACGAGAAGCTTCCCATTTTGTTTGCTGCTCGGGAGTTGCGTGGTTCTGAAGAAACGCTTCATAAGGAAGAGCCACGTTGAAAGCACACTGCCAGGCACTTTGCGTAGGGGGGCTACCTGAATCAGGGATAATGGATCGAGGAGACATGATTGGCTGACTAGGTGACATAGGGAACATCCTTTGATTGAACAAATTTATTTCTTTTGAATTTATCTCATTGTAAACGGATAACAGCAGATCGGAATGGTTTTGTAAATTACGTCCTCTCGCTTCTCGCTGCTAATACGTGTATGCACAAAAATCACTCTTGACCCACGAAACGGTGTGTATTTACCGTCCCGACATCTGGAATGAAGACGGAATTGCCAAGGAATCGCAATTTATGTCTGAACCATGTATTTGGATCGGTGCTCGAGGCCGTTTGATTACGCATTCCTAAAGGACCAATCGCTCCCGGAAATGGCTCAGGTTCTCCGCCCCCCTGGGACCTAAGCCTTTCCGGGGGCCTTTTTTTTGGTAACGAGGTGTTATTGCGCCATTGTCTGCCATAAACGCTTCCAGGCGGACCGGTACACTATTCTCGAACGAAAATTTTCTCGAGAGAAATTTGTTTCTCGTGCACTTCGTCCCGAACACTTTCATCATTAAGAACCCAACCTTTTTAAATAATGGCTGACACCTCTCCAAATCATTCCAATACCAGCGAAATCCCTCGCTCCAATCCTCCAGGATCAAAGATCCTCATACGTTGGATCTTTGGTGGCCTTACTGTCTGGGGAATAGCACAAGCCATAGGCGCCTATTCGTTGAACCATGATCCAAGGCGCCCTTTGATCGTTCTCGGCTGTATGGCGGCGTTTCTTGGATTTTGGCTCGTGCTTCTTGCCACATGGCAAAAACGGCATACGAAGAATTCCTCACGTTCGGATGAGTAGAATACCTTCATTGAAAATACTCTTGTTTTCTCTGATGGGATTAATTTTTCGTTTGGAGGATTTGCCACGATGCCTGCGTACAAGAATAAATTGAACTCTTCCTCTACATCGAAGTCACCACCTCCAGCACTCTGCAAACTTCGTACGGGCAGGCGACCTGTCATGGAACGCGTTTCTGCTTCAGAGGGCCTGTCCATCGGCGATTATTTAATAAGTCGGCTTGCCGACTACGGCATTCAGCACGTGTTCGGCCTACCCGGAGATTATGTTCTCGCTCTCTACAGCATGCTTGAGCACAGCGAAATCACACTTGTAAGTTGCACACGAGAAGATTGCGCCGGCTTTGCAGCTGATGCCTATGCTCGGGTTCATGGAATGGGTGCCGTTTGCGTAACGTACGGCGTTGGGGGATTAAGCCTCGCAAATTCAATAGCCGGTGCATATGCCGAACAAAGTCCTGTTATTGTCATTTCAGGAGCAACCGGCCTGAAGGAAAGGATTAACAACCCCCTGCTCCATCATCGTGTTCGTGATTGGAGTACCCAACTTGATGTCTTTGACAAACTCTGTGCTGTTAGCCTCGAACTGAATGACCAAACAACCGCATTCCGAGATATTGACTATGCATTGGACATGGCACATCGCTTTAAACGTCCTGTTTACATCGAAGTCCCTCGAGACATGGTCGATGTTGTCCCTGAGCATCGGAGGAATTACAAGCCGTCTCCTGTTGAGAGCGACCCTGCAGCACTAGCCGAAGCAATTCGAGAAGCCACGATACGGATTGAACAGGCAAACCAGCCAGTCATTGTCGCTGGAGTCGAACTCCACCGTTATGGACTACAAGGAGAAACACTTGCCCTTGCGAATGCGTCTGGAATTCCAATAACGGCATCCATGTTGGCAAAAAGTGTTATTAGTGAAGTGCATCCACTCTACCTAGGGCTCTATGAAGGCGCGATGGGCAGAGAGGAAATTTCTTCTTACGTCGAACAAAGCGATTGCATCATTCTACTTGGGACAATGCTTACGGATGTGAATCTCGGCATCTTCACTGCAAAGATAAATCTCGCACATAGTATTTTGGCAACGAGTGAGGAATTACGAATAAGTCACCATCATTTTCATAATGTACTCCTCGAAGACTTCATTCATGGCCTAGCTGAATCATGTCCGAAGGCTCGAAAACAAACCCTCCCTCCTGGGCCTTCAGTGGCGCGAGGGCCATTCATGATCGAAGAAGATAGGCCAATCACCACAACTCGGCTTGTAAGAAGGCTCGATGAATCACTCGACGACAAAACAATTGTGGTTGCTGATGTTGGCGATGCTTTATTCGCGTCAAGCGAACTTGTCATTCGCGGCCAGACAGAATTCCTTTCACCTGCATATTACACGTCAATGGGTTTTGCTGTGCCCGCAGCGGTCGGGGCCAAAATGGCGAGGCCTGATCTGAAGACTATTGTCCTCGTCGGTGATGGGGCTTTTCAGATGACCGGCATGGAATTATCGACCATTATCAAGCATCAATTGGCAGCAACAATAATTGTTCTCGACAATGGTGGTTATGGAACGGAACGACTTATTCACGAAGGAATGTTCAACGACATCAACACCTGGCAATACCAGATGCTTCCTCAGGTACTCGGTGGTGGCAAAGGATATGAAGTTCATACCGAGGGTGAGTTTGATAAGGCGCTATCAGAATCTCTATCAAACGATACTGAAGTAAGCCTGATACGGGTGCACATAGGCCGTGAAGATCACAGCCTTACCCTTGATCGCCTCGGTGCAGGTCTAGCAAAAATTGTTCACTCGTAAGGCAATACTTCGCTGCTTTTACCTACGTTTTGTTTGCCCTTATGCCACTACTGGAGACATCCATCCGAAACTCTCGTTCCGAGACAAAATATGTGATTTCTCTGAGTGCTGGCGGCACATCAATTGTGATTGGGTTTTGGAATTCCCGATCTTGCAACCGACCAAAAACAATTAAACCTCGAGATTGCTGACAAATGGTTCGCATTGCATCATTCAGTCGCTCTTGAGAACCATGATAGTATTTTGAATCTATGAGACGCACGTACGTATCCGCTCCCATCACAAAAGTTGACTGTGGAAAAACATGAACTTTCTCAATAAAAGTTGCCGCTTGTGAAAGCCAAAGAGTCTTCCCTTCGAATTGCTCTACTCTTCGTGAGACTTCGATATAGTCCAGCATTGGTTTGTCCACATTCGTCACAGACAACTCCCATTCGACGGGTCGTTCGGCTATTTCCTCGGCAATGCGGGCCATTGCAAGATGACCCTGGTGGAGTGGTGCAAATGACCCACTAAAAATAAGTCGATTATTCACTTGCTCTGAACGCTGACGCGTCTGTGCTGCGTTGTTTATTTCAATTGGTGCCTCAACTTCTTCTGAGCTACATAACTTTTGCCAACTAGCTGGTGCTTTATATTCGTCGCGAATAATTTCTTCCTCTGGTAAAAGCAGTGATTCCAGTTCCTTTCGCCACGGATGATCTGTCGTTTCCATAACGGTACTGACCAAGACGTCAAGGCAAAGCAATGCAGCAATACGCTCTTCTTCTAATCTACTCCTTGCATTCTTTGTCAGTTGCAATGTGGCAGTGACCGTTTCTTGAACCCGGTGCGTTGCTACATGCACCCTATGCTGGCCCATTTTTGGATTCCTCGATCGCAAACTTGCTGTTGCAGCGATTCCAACATTGTTTCGACCCTGGTTGGAAAGCTTGACACTCCGCTGCCAGCCAGCAACTGCCAACTGCCTTGTTGTGCTATCGCTGCAGTAGGACTCGGGATTACCACCTAAGAATTCTGTCATAGCCGACTTTGCATACGGCACAAGGGCTTCGAGTATGACATCACTAGCCCCACCCTGAGCCAGCAGTTGTGGAATAACCTGCGTCCCACCTCCTGAAACAATCACTACAACCTGTGCGGCTAAACGGTTTAATAATTCGATTGGAGAAGCAGGAAGAAAAGACGCCATAGGACACCATTGAAACCGTTACTGGGAAATCTGATTTGGAAAAGACTGCGCTTGTTAACCTAGTTTGCCCCCTTCGCCAGCCCTTGAAAAAAGGAGCCGCTGTTTAAATGCTATTCAAACAGCATAACCACAAACAACTCCACCATTTTTACTCGTTTTTTGGCGGAGAAAGCACGAACTTGCCGATACCAAAATATGAGAAATCAAAACGTTCACGTACGAATACTTTTACATTGCACGACTTTCTCAATAGCCTTTCTTGCTACAACTGTTGTCAGCAAGGCTCAAGACCCCGAGAACCTCCCTCAAATACCAACTTCTTCTTTGGTACAGCAATCTGCGAATCCAAATCAAACTGATTTTGAAGTTCCGCCAGATGCAACTGCTGAATCACTTCTCAAAGAGCTTGTGCCACGTCGCAGTGATACACTGTCAGATTGGCATCCACAATCTGACCGACTTTATCAGTGTGGAGAACCTCGGATCCTTTGCCCAATTATTCCACCGCCACCATGCCACCCATACCAACCACCGTTTCATTTTGATCTTATTGGTGCGACCGGCACTCCCACAGGTGGGCCACTTTACAACGGCCCATGCTGTCCACGGGCCGGCAGTCGTGACGACTGCCGCTGGCCAGTAGCCAGACGTATCCGAGACACTTTTGTCGACTACTTCTACTCCCCAAACTACTGGCCAAAGTAAACATTTGACAAGTACTCATTGTTTCACAACAGTTAAGAAATAATTTTGAAATTGCCTTCCATCAATCGTACGAAAGGAGCTCATTGTGCGCGTTGCCATCATTGGTATTGGTGCGATAGCGGAGATACATGCCCGCGCCCTAGCTGACATACCTTCCGTAGAGCTTGTCTCGGCTTGCTGTCGTACAGAAGAAAAAGGACTCTGCTTTGCTGAACAACATGCCTGTTCCTGGTACCCGGATCCAGCACGCATGATTCGTCGGGAAAAGCCTGATGCAGTGACGATCGCAACTCCTTCCGGTGCGCACCTTGACGTGGCACTCAAGGCAATACGGAAGGGAGTTCACGTTCTTTGCGAGAAACCTCTTGAAATCACTACTCGGCGAATCGATCGCATGATAAAAGCGGCCGACAAAGCTGGCGTGAGTTTAGGGGCGATCTTTCCACAAAGATTCAATCCCGTTTTACAGGCTGTCTATACTGCATCAGCAGCCGGCCGATTTGGAGATCTCGCTGTCGCATCAAGTGCAGTTCCGTGGTGGCGAGATGATGCCTACTACGGAGACGGACGCTGGCAAGGGACACTCGCACTAGATGGAGGTGGTGCCTTGATGAATCAGTCAATACACGGGGTTGATGCTCTCCAATGGATCGCCGGTGCATCCATGTCTCACATTCCACCTACGGCCAATCCGATTGAAAGTGTCGCTGCTTTTACTGCCTTAAAATCACACTCGCCAAAATGTATGGAAGTTGAGGACACATGCCTTGCAGTTCTGAAGCTCAAGAATGGCGGTCTCGGTCAATTGCTTGCAACAACAAGCCTTTTCCCAGGCCAGTTGCGTCGCTTCATCTTTGGCGGCCGTGGAGGAACAGCTGAAATTGAAGAAGAGCAAATTCTGAACTGGCAGTTCGAGCATTCTCATTCTGATGATGACTCTATTCGCTCGCGTTTTGGTGGTGCAAGTGACACTTCAGGAGGTGCTGCTGATCCAATGGCATTAAATTACTCCTGTCATACGAGAAATTTTTCTGAATTTTTTGATGCTGTATCAGCCGGAATAAAACCGAAACTAGACGGCCACGAAGGGCGAAAGGCTGTTGCAATCATCGAAGCATGTTATAAGTCAGCGTCAACCGGCAAGGTCATTAAACTTGCCGACTAACTCCTAATGCCTGTACAACTTTCGGAAACTATCACATGCAGTACGGAATCTGTAATGAGACGTTTGGCAACTGGCCGTTAAAACGTGTCTGTGAATTTGCTGCTGATGCTGGATACACAGGGATCGAGATAGCGCCGTTTACGTTAGGCGAGAACCCTCATGAGCTTTCATCAAATCAAAGAGGAGATCTACGTCGCATCATTGCACAAGCTGGCCTTGAATGTATCGGCCTGCACTGGCTTCTCGCAAAAACTGATGGGCTTCATGTAACTTCTCCTGATGCGGATACTCGAAGTCGGACTATTTCCTATCTGACCGACCTGGCTCGATTGTGCAGAGACCTTGGAGGAAAGACGCTTGTATTTGGCTCACCTCAGCAACGAAGCCTGATGGCAGACGTCACCAAAGAGGACGCTCATTTATTTTTGCAAGAAGTTTTTGGTGCTTTGGTCCCTGTTCTTGAAGAAACTGATACAGTCCTTGCTCTGGAACCACTTGCTCCAATTGAGAGTGACGTCCTTACCACTGCAGATGAAACTCGTCGCTTAATTGATTTAATTGCCTCACCACACATCCGCCTTCACCTCGACGTCAAGGCGATGGCATCTGAAGATCAGTCAATACCAGAGATCATTCACGCGAGTGCTGTACATCTGGAGCATTTCCACGCAAACGATATCAATCTTCAGGGACCAGGATTTGGGGCAATCGACTTTGCTCCAATATTTCAGGCATTACATGAAATATCGTATAGCGGATGGGTAAGTGTTGAAGTATTTGATTATGCCCCGGGGGCAGAGCGTCTCGCGCGCGAGAGCATTCAATACATGCAACAGGTCGAAGCTGACATTGAGTAGTGGTCACTTCCGTACCATTTTTTCAGATCCCTCAAAAAATCGTTAGCGGCGACTTTTTGAAGGGTAAAAAACAGCACAACAACTCAGTTCAGTAAACCGATTGAGACATCCGCATCCGCACACAAAACCTGCTTCTATTTGCTTTTTTCTCAAGCATTCAAAGCTTTATCCCTTGGAAACAGGGCCCGATATACTCAAACCTTATTTCTCAGTTGCTGCGCACAGGCTTGTGATACTGGCGGCTCCTCGGACTGCAATGTTGTGTGAGTAATAGCGAATCTCTCGCGCAGCATAGACTGCGCTTCCTTCAGTGAACTTTGCCGGCTTGACTCAGCAATTACAAGATGAGCTGTCAGCATTACCTCAGATGTACTCATGCCCCACACATGTAGATCATGAATTTCGATTACACCAGAGACTTCGGCCAGTGCATGTGTAAGTTCGTTGATATCTATACGACGGGGCACTGCATCCATCGCGAGTCCTACACTTTCAGCGAAGAGATCCCACGTACCCCAAACAATCACCACGACGATAATGATGCTGACAACTGGATCGATCCATCCAATGCCGGTTGCCATGATGGCCACTCCAGCAAGAACCACGCCAACTGATACCGCTGCATCAGCTGCCATATGCAAAAATGCTCCACGGATATTGGCATCTTCCTTACTACCTTGCATAAAAAGAATTGCTGTCACAGTGTTTATAACGACACCAATCGCAGCCACCGCAATCATGGTAAACCCTGCAACGGGTGCAGGATCACTGAGTCGAATAATGGCCTCCCATAGAATCACGGCACAGGCTGCCAACAGCAGTACCGCATTCAAAAAGGCTGCATAGATGGTTGCTCGCCGAAGCCCGAACGTGAATTTCTGACTAGGTGGTCGACGAGCTAGAAAAGCCGCTCCCCACGCAAGTAAAAGCCCCACAACATCGCTCGCATTATGACCAGCGTCAGCAAGAAGGGCTAAAGACCCACTGAAAAAACCGAAACCAAACTCCACCAAGACGAAAATCAGATTGAGACTCACACCGATCATCATAGCCCGATCAAGACTATCCGGAGTCATTGCGTGAGAGTGGTTGTGTGAGTGATGACCAGACATACTATTCAAAATGGTCGAGTGAAATTATCCCAATGATCACGGTTGCTGAGGAACACATGATAGAATCATAATCATTTCCGGCAGCGCTGTCCTGTTCATTTGCTGCAGCATTGATCGACTATTTTACTGAATTTAACAAACGAAAGATTTTTATGAACCAAGTACTACGAGCAGCAGTCATTGGTAGTAGTTCCAGCGGTGGGTGGGGGCACAATATTGACGAGCTTTTTATTGGCGTACCTGGTCTTCGCACCGTCGCAGTAGCCGACGACACCGACGTTGGTGTTGGTGATGCGATCACGCGTCATCGACTCACTCAGACAGCAAGTGGATTCCTCAATTGGCGAAAAATGCTCGCTGATGTCAAGCCAGATGTTGTCGCAATTTGCTCTCGCAACATCCAGCAGCATGCCGAAATGGCAATAGCCTCAACTGAGGCCGGTGTTCGCGGTATTTTTATGGAAAAGCCCTTTGTAAAATCTGTCCCGGAAGCAGATGCCGTTGTTTCAGCATGTGAGAAATCAAACACCAAGCTCAATCTCGCCCTTGTCAACCGATACTGCCCGACGATTACCGCAGTATGGGAATTAATTGCTGACGGAAAAATTGGGACGTTACTCGAATTACGAGCACGTGGAAAAGAAGACCTACGCGGTGGAGGTGAAGATCTCTGGGTACTTGGTCCTCATGTTCTTGATCTTATGGTGCACTTTGGTGGTACACCTCAGTGGTGTAATGCGACGGTTATAAAGAACGGTGAACCAGTAACGCCTGATGATTTCGTAGCAGGCGCTGAAGGACTCCCCGTGATAGCCGGTGACAGCATTAATGCTTCCTTTGGTCTTGCTGATGGTCCAACTGGATTCTTTGCAAGCACTCGTGAAGCCGGACTCAAGCAGCCAAATTTTGGCCTCACCTTACTTGGGACAAAGGGTGAAATACACATTCGCCCCGACTACATCCCACAAGCATACTTCCGTGCTGCTCCTGCCTGGCGCATGAACCGATCGTACCCATGGATACCAATTGGTGATGAAGGCCTCGCGACTGACTTAACCGATCAAGGAGTCGATCGATCAGCAGAAAGAGCGGCTTGGGGCCGTTTGGCTGTAACAGATCTTATTGATGCAATTCAGACAGACCGTGAACCCGAAACAGGCATGTTTACGGGCCTCACGCTGACAGAAATGAATGAAGCGATCTACGCCTCATCACTTACCGGCCAACGACTGCACTGGCCACTTGACCGTTCATTATTAAAGAAAAATGTTCCGTCTGAAGGCTCTTAGCGAGAGATTGAGACTTCTTACTGCTGAACACTGACTGATAGTGCCTTCACTCGGGACTTCGCAGGAGCAGATTTTCCAATATTTTGACTCGGGGGAGCTACTGGCTGAACAGCAATGCCATACATCGAAGGCTTCACGCCTTCGTATTCCGAAGTTGTGTTTAAATCTTTTTTCGAAAGCACAGGTGGGCCTAAAATCACGGACCCTGGATGAACGAGATCCCGGCACCATATATCGTGTGGGATTGCTATTTTGCCCCACGCATCAGGATCAATCCCTTTGGTCATGATTGCTGTCGACGACCAGCCAACTGACCGAATCTGTATGCCTGTATTGACAAAATCCTGAGTAAGCCAATTCGGCGGGCTGTAGCGAGCATCGTAGAAAATATAAACACGACTTGGCTGAGAGATTGAGAATTGCAATTGGAATTCAGGTTGAAGTCGATGCGTTTGAAACGTCTGAATAAGGTCGGCACCGAGTAGTCCTTCGGGAAAGTCTTCGCTCGGATCTGCTTCCCATCGAGGTGCTTTACGGTCACGATAGGCCCGCACGCCATCTCGCATGCCACACGGAACAAGACCATAAAATCTGCGATTTTTTGGAAGCTCAACATTATCACTCACAGAATGAATGACCGAGTCTTTCCGGGCGTGATCAATTCCATGATTTCGAATCTCGACACTATGAAGTCGCCGAGGGCCCTGCGTCCCACTCAGCCGAACAGCCTCTCCATCAATCAAGCTTACGGTACCAACTTTTTGTGAACGTAGCTCAACTTGGCCAGACAAAACTGCTACCCGGACTTCTCCGTCCACGGAAGCATTCACGGCAAACCTTGTGCCGAGGTCAACAACTTCACCAACAGGTGTGACAACTGTGAAGCCAACGCCCTCTTCCCCTACGTCTACATCCACTCGTCCTTGAGAAAGGTGGAGCCGCATTGGATGCTCAAAGCGAGCCATGAGAGGTGACTGGCATTCCAACAAAACACCTGATGGCAGTCGTAAATCAACGGCACCCTCCGGCAACACAAGCGCTCGGAGATTTACTTTATCACCTATCGCGAAAGCATTTGTTCCATCAACCCGGTCAACTTCTACAAGGACTGGCTCCCCAATGGCTGCAGCATTCCAAATACCACCGGCAATCAAACTTGCAAGAAGTAGTGAGCAAGCCAGGACCAAACTTATAGAATTTCCAAGCCATTTTTTGGATTGCATGCCTGAATCACCAAGATCGCATTTCAAACCAGACCGGCCGAATGTGCTTCCAAAGATGGCTTCCTGAACACTTCTCACAAAAACAGATTTTGTTTCCTCTGCCTCGATCGCCACCCTTACCGACTCAACAAACGCGCGTGAATCGCATCTTGCTTCTGCAAAAAGCATGGCATCAATTGCGAGATGGCATTCGACCTGTTGAACACATTGCGGATGGCTCCTCAAATGCTGGATCACAATTTGCTCATCACCGGGGAGCGGCTCCCCGTCAACAATCCTGCCCATTGACTGATCAAAAGAAGCTGCTTCTTTTGCTTGAACCGAATCGGCCTTTTGCTTTAGATGCTGAGGCAGAGAATCATATTTTAGTTTTGGCTTAGTCATTCTTTAATTAGTCCGTACGCACGTGCTCGAAGTGCAAGAAATCACGTTCCTATATTTCCCAGTTGCTTCTGAATACAGTCTGACAAAGCTGCTCGTAAGCGAAACAAAATCTGACTTACGTTATTTGCGTTCGTCTCTTCATCAGCAGCAATAACACCTAACGAAAGTTGTTCGAAATATCGCTGTTGAACAAGTCTCCTGCTTCGCTCAGGGAGTTTCTGGAGACACTCACGAAGCGCAGAGACTTGTTGTTTGTGCTGCTCTGCCTGCTCCACCTCAACACTTGGGTGTGTAGATTTCTCGTCTGCTCGACTCAGTAAAAACTCGGCAACGTCATTTGCTAAAACACGTCGTCGCCCCTGTCGGCGGAGTTCGTTCCGAACAAGATTTCTTGCAATCGTTCTTAGCCAGGCGCCGAAGTTGGTTCCCCGCTCAAACATTGTGAGTTTCTTATACGCAACAACAAAGGTTTCCTGAGCAATATCATCGACCGACTCCGGCCTGACACCAAGCATTCGAATAAAACCCTTGAGACCAGATTGCTCGTTCTCAACCTGCTCCATGAACCATTTCGTATTTGTTTTCTTTTTTGCCATACCGTGATTATATGTAGTAAATGGGCTGTTCTTACAGAAACTTATTGTTCCGCATGCATAACAAGGAATATCGGCTTTCGAACACCTTGTACCCTTGGAAACTAGGAAAAAACCTTGATTGCTCGACTCTCTTGCCTGAATCCAACGATTCACTAGGGCCCAGCAAAAAGACACCAATTGTAGAAAAAGGGTGGTCAGAACAATTGTTCTGACCACCCAATGAGCTTGGACTCAAACTTCGTTTGAATCCAAGCTCTTCAAGGTTAAAAAGTGACCTAGAGCGGCAGAGGACCAATTACCCCATCACCACCCACTACGATTGGATCTGGCAGGGCGGAATCGGCCTCAATTTCGGCCAGATCTTCCTCGAGAACCATAGAGCGGAATGCCGCTGAAATCAGACTATCGGGAGAGTTCGTGGCATCGTTTGATAGATCCCAGAACATCATGCCTCCCAATCCCATTGCATCGGCCCACTCTGCCTTTAAGGCAATCGACGTAGTGGTTTCGAATGAACTGAAAATGTCCTGCTCAGCGTTGTACACATAGCTTGCTTGAGCATTATCATCCCAGTAGAGTTCCCAACCAGCTCCGGCGTTAATCTGCGACAACAAATCTTTGTAGTCATAGTTACCTGCCTCAAAGGTTCCAGGGGCTGCACCGCTTGAGGCTTCGTTATAACCACCATCGCCACCATCGGCGACGCCGCTCCACGCTCGCGTATAAAGTGGTGCTCCGAGGACGATCTGTTCTGGAGCAACACCTGCATTCAGATACGCCTCTACTGCAGTCTCGATGTCATAGCCAGCAGGGTCTCCTGTGAACGCTGCTTGGTGACCTGTCGTATCTTCCCATGTACCATGGAAGTCGTAGGTCATGACGTTGAAGAAATCGACTGACGGGGCCAACCCAGCAAGATTGAAATTCGCAATCTTGTCGAGTCCAGCTGGAGAGGCGATAGAGATTTCATACGTTCTACCAAGTTCACTGCCTAAATCATCGAGTTTCGCTCGAACATCAGCCATGAGTAGAGCATAGTTTGCTCCATCATTAGGACTGGCGGAATTGCCAGCCTCTCCGCCTCCACCGGGATACTCCCAGTCGTAGTCAATTCCATCAAAGACCTGG
>MDSW01136189.1_pt1 | contig 18676 bp, 6 predicted proteins | sample 811171 | NCBI WGS metagenome assembly MDSW01 (sample SAMN05326641, study PRJNA326480) | marine metagenome | isolation source: seawater | place: Atlantic Ocean: North West | collected 2012 | reverse complement strand
GGAGCCGCGACACAGCTGGACCACCCAGGGCTTTGACGAGCCGCCATCTGCACGGGACGCGCGCGCCGCCGCTGACGCGCGAGCCGGTCCCGGTCCATCGAACGGATCCGACGAAACCGATCGAACGACCGATCCCCCCGATCTCTCCCCCGATCGCGAGCTCGAGCCCGCTCACCCCGACGGACGTCCTGCCTCACCCTCACCCTCACCCTTCCCCTCCCCCCCGCCGCCGCCGCCCCCCTTCGCCGCTCGCGCCTTCGTCCTCGTTCTCGCGACTCTTTTTTTTTTCTTTTCGCTTCGCAGCGTTGCTCCGAGATGCCCGTCGAGCTCGCGACGTCCCCGATCGAGGTCGTGATCAACGACGTCAACGCGGGCGCCGAGCAGGACGGCGAGACCGCGGCGGCGCAGTGGGGCAAGAAGGAGGCTGAGGCGAAGGGCGCGAAGGGCGACGCCGGGGGCTCCGCGGGCGCCAAGTCCGCGGCGAAGAGCGACGACGCGGACTGGCACGCCAAGCCCGAGGCGGCGAAGAAGGCCTCCGGCGGCAAGAAGGCCTCCGGCCGGGTGGACCTGACCCCCCTCCCCGAGGGCACCGCCGGCGCGGAGATCGTCAAGGCTGAGCACGCGTGGAGCCGCGGGGCGTCGGACGACGCGCGCACGAAGACGACGCGCGCCATCAAGGGCATCCTGAACAAGATCACCCCCGAGAAATTCGACCGGCTCATGGAGCAGCTTCTCGAGCTCGGCATCGACGACGCGGACACGCTCGGGGAGACCATCTCCATCGTCTTCGACAAGGCCATCTGGGAGCCGGGCTTCTGTTCGATGTACGCGGACGTGTGCCTGCGGCTCAGCAAGGAGCTCCCCGAGTTCCCCGCGGAGGCGGCGGGGGGCAAGCCGACGACGTTCCGTCGCATCTTGCTCAACACGTGCCAGGAGGAGTTCGAGGGCGCGGGGAAGGCGAGGGAGGCGCTGGAGACCATCTCGGACCCCGCGGAGCGCCAGGCGGCGACGAAGCGCGTCAAGGTGCGGACGATGGGCAACATCAAGCTCATCGGGGAGCTCTACAAGAAGAAGATGATCGCGGAGAAGATTCTCCACGCGTGCGTCACCGATCTCCTCGGCGCGCCCAAGTCGGATCCGCCGGAGGAGAACGTCGAGGCGCTCTGCAACCTCCTCGCCACGGTGGGTAAGGAGCTCGACGCGAGCCCGAAGCTCCCGAAGCAGATGATGGAGATGTACTTCGCGAGGCTCCAGCTCCTGGCCGAGTCGGAGGCGTTGGACAGCCGCGTGCGGTTCCTCTGCCGCGACGTCATCGAGCTGAGAAGAGCCGACTGGGTCCCGCGCGTGAAGAAGCTCGAGGCGATGACCCTCGACGAGATCCACGCCGAGGCGGCGCAGGCCCTGGGTCTGAGCCCTCAGGCGGCGGAGGAGATTCTGTTCCCCGAGGGCCCCGGGGAGGGGTGGGAAGTCGTCGGCGGCAACAAGAAGGGGAAGGACGACGCCTCGTCGGGAGGTAAGAAGGGCGGGAGCTCGCTCAGCGGGCCGTACGTCGCCCCGGCGCACAAGGCGGCGATGCCGACGGAGAAGGAGAAGGCGAAGCGCGACGCCGAGGCGCGAAAGGCGGCGCAGGAGCGCGCGCGGGCGGCGCTGCTCGGGCCCAAGCAGCCGGCCCAGGCGGACGCGGCGGACGAGGCGGCGACGGCGGCTTCCGGCGCGTCGTTCGACAAGGACAAGGTGGTGGAGAAGACCGAGTCCGCGCTGAACGAGTACCTTCAGGTCCTGGACCTCAAGGAGGCGGTCCTGTGCGTGAAGGAGATCGTCGCGGGGGCGCGGGACGCGGAGGCGTCGGGCGCGATGACGACGGCGATGCTCGACCGCGTCATAAACGACTCCAACGACAAGACGCGCGACGCCGTCGCCAAGCTCCTCGTCGCGTGCGTCAAGGAATGCGGCGTCGACGCGAAGGTCGTCCTCGGCGACCTCGACGAGCAGGTGGGCATGCTCGAGGACGTTGCCATCGACGTTCCCATGGCGCCCAAGCTCCTGGGGTACGTCTGCGCGAGCCTCGTCATCGAGGGCGTCGCGGAGGCGTCCCACGTCGCCGCCTCGGCCGAGAAGATCGACGAGGGCGGGATGCCGACGAGGCGGGAGTACGTCGCCGCGGTGCTCAAGGAGCTCAAGGCCAGGGGGAAGAAGAGCGTCGGGGAGTACGTGAAGGAGGGCGGGATCGACCTCGCGAAGCTCCTGACGGGCGACGAGAAGTTCGACGGCCCGCTCGACGCGTTCCTCGAGAAAAACGGACTCAAGGAGATCGCGCCGTGACGAGCGAGGCGCGTTCGCGCTCGCGACGACGCGCGCGACGGTCCATCGGGGCGCGCCGAGCGCGCCTCCGACAGCGAGCGACGGTCGAAGCGAGCGACCGAGCGGAGAGACGTTCGAGGCTTTTCTACACACACGAACGGCGCGGATTCGAGTCCGTTCATCAGTGCGCGCGCGAGTGCCCGCGGCGCCCTTCCCGCTCGTTCCGGCCGCTCGTGCGCGTACCCGCGAAGAAAAGGGTTTTTCCAGTCGGCTGTGATGAGAGTCATGTCGTCGCGCGCCGTCCGAACTCGCGCGAGCAGAAATCCAGACTCCGCGATCACGTGACAGTGCACGCGTTTTTGTCATCGTCGTCCCCGCCTCCTTCGCGCGCGACTCCGCGCTCGCGCGTCACACGCCCCGCGCGCGCATCCGTCGTTCGACACGGCGGCGGCGCTCGGCGCGCGTGCGGATCGGGATGCTCGGGGTCGGCGCGAGATCGCTCGCGCGGCGGGCCGCGGGCGCGGCTTCGCGAACGGCGCGGGCGGCTCCGTCGGACGAGGCGGCGACGTCATCGCTCTCGCGCGTCTCCGCCGCCCCGAGCTTCGCCGCGTCGCGCGGGCGCGCGTTCGCGCCTTCGCGCGCGCGGGCGTTCGCCTCGGGTCCCGGGGACGCCCCCGCCGGCGCGCGCAATCCGATCGGGTGGAAGAGCCTCGCCCTGACCTTCGCCACGGGCGGGGGTCTCCTGTACGCGTTCGAGGCGCAGCGCGCGCGGCGGTTGGACGCCCTGCAGCAGACGGTCGGCCCGAGCGCGGGGCGAGCCGCCCTCGGCGGCCACTTCGCGCTTCGATGCGCCAACGCCGACGGCGCCCCGTTCAACACCGCCGACTTGAAGGGGAAGTACGCGCTTCTGTACTTCGGGTTCACGATGTGCCCCGACATCTGCCCCGACGAGCTCGAGAAGATGGCGGAGGCGGTGAATCTCGTGCGGAAAAGCGCCGCCGCCGAGCCCGTCGTCCCGGTGTTCGTCTCCATCGACCCCGAGCGCGACACCGTCCCCAGGGTCAAGGCGTACGTCAAGGAGTTTCACCCCGACCTGATCGGGCTCACGGGATCGGTCGAGGCGTGCAAGGAGGCGGCGAAGAAGTACAAGGTGTATTACCACAAGACGAGCGACGACGCCGACGATTACCTCGTCGACCACTCCATCATCATGTACCTCGTGGACAAGCGAGGCGACTTCGTCACCTTCTACGGGAAAAATTACACCGCCGAGGAGATGGCGAACGCCATCCTGGAGCAGATGAAGAGGCTCGGGTGAAGACGTTTTCGAGAAGGAAGCCGCGATGAGGCGTCGGGTGGGAGGGGGGAGAGGGGGGAGGTGTGGGGTGCGTTTTATTTCACCCGCGGCGCCTCGAGCGACGCCGTGGTTGGCGCCCGCGGACGAAAAACAAACCCATTTTTAATACGTACTTTCGAAAGTAGACTACTTTCGAAAGGACCTTCTTCGGACGCGCTTTTCGCTCCCTACTCACCCCCCGCCTCACCCCTCGCTCCCGTCCCTCGGGTCCCTCCCGTCGCGACCGCGCCCACGCGCTGCCTCCTCCCCCCGCTCGCGCGCCGAGAGGCCCCCGCGCGCGTCGCCGGGTCGTACATACATCGGCTTCTCGCCATCGCGCGGAGCGTCGCCGCCGCGCTCGTCGCCGCCGCCTCCGCCTCCTTCTCGAACGCGCCGCGACGCTCCAGCGCGCGCACCGCCGCCGCCGCCGCCTCCGCGGTCAACACGCATCCCTCGGCCGGGGCGACCATCAGATCGACGACGGGGGCGGCGGGGAGTGTTCCCGTCGTTCCCGTCGTCGGGAACCCCGTCTCGTCGTCGTCGCCCCCGGGGCCGGGGCTTTTTTTTTTTTCCTTCCTCACGCGGCGCGCCGTCTCCGTCTCCGTCTCCGTCGGGGTCCCGGGGTCTCGGTCCGTCGGGAGGCGCACGAGCTTCGTTCCGACGGGCATCGACGCGGCGGTCTTCGCGGCCATCTCCCTCGCCTGGCGCCACGTCGAGTCGATGGCGACGCAGACGTAGGCGGCGCCCTCCAAGGCGGCGGCGACGGCGGCGAGCTCCGCGGCGGCGGCCGGTGCCGAGTCCCTGGGATCCGCCGGGCGGCGCGCGGATGAGGCGGAGGAGGAGGGTCTCCGCGAGGACGTGCGCCTCGCCTCCGCCTCGGCTCGCTCGAGGCCGTCCTCGCGGAGGTTCGCCTCGGCGACGCTGACGGCGCGCGGCGCCGGGTACAGGATGTACGTCGGGGCGTCTCGCGGGAGGATGGCGTCGGGGCCGTCGAGCATGTCGAGGAACGCCGCGGGCGGCTCCCGCCGCGTGCAGAGGACCGCGCGGCGGAAACACCGCGGGAGGATCCACCCCGTGCGAACGGCGCGCTTGCGCTCGTTCGGGTGCGTGAGGACGACCAGCGCGCCGCGCGTCGGGAGCGGCGATTCCGGGAGCCACGCGCAAGGGCACGAGGACGCCGGACGCTCGCAGTCGGGGCAGACGGCGCGTCGGGAGGACGGCGCCTCGTCGTCGCACGCCTCCAGGGTGCTCGCCCACAGGCGCTCGATGCCGTCGGGATCCGCCGCCGCGTCGGGGTCGGAGCCGCGCGCCATGCGAGACGAGCGCGCGCGCGCGCGCACCCGCGCCGCGCGCGTCCCGCGGTGACGACCCGCGCGGAAACCCGCGTCGGTCGCGCGTCCCAGCAGACGCGACGAAAAAGCGCCTGCGACCACGACGACATTTGACGCTCATCGCGCGAACCTGCTGCGCGCTGACCTGGCTCGCGCCAAATCCTCGTCTCCCAGTTCGCGGCCGCGCGGGGATGCGCGCCTCCGCGGGGGACGCCTCCGCGGGCGACGACGCCTCGCGGCGAGCCGGCGCGGCGGCGATGTCTCGCGCGAGCCCGGACTCGGACGCCGAGCCGTCGCTTCCGACGTCCCCGCCCCGCCCTCCGGGCGCCCGCTCGTCCCACGCCGCGCCTCCCCCCGCGTCGTCATCATCCCCACACCCCCGCGCGCTCCCCGACGAGGTCGTCCTGCGCGTGTTCCGCCACGCCCTGGCGGACCCCGGCGCGTGGAGCGTCGGCGGCCGGTTCCGCCCCGCGGACGCCCCCCCGCGCCGGGTGCATCGTCCCCGCGCCGCCTCGTCGTCGTCCACCACCACCACCGGCGGCGCGTCCGCATCCTCCCGCGCGGCGGGGACGAACGCGTCCGTCGCGCGGGGCACGCTCCGCGCCGTGTGCTCGCAGTGGCGCCGCCTCCTGGACCAGACGTGCGCGCACATCGAGGCGCGCCGCGCGGTGTTGTTCGGGGACGACGCCCTGGTCGGCCTCGCGCGGTGCGTCGGCGGCGCGTGCGAGCGCCTCACGCTGGAGGGCAACCACCTCGAGGGCGGCCGCCTCGCGCTCACCGCGCGCCGCGGCGTGCTCGACGCGCTCGACGCGATGCCGTCGCTCGCGACGCTCAGGATCGAGCGAACCGGCATGCGCCTCGACGACATCCTCGACGCGGCGACGAGCAACGGCGAGGCGCTGAGGGACCTCGAGATCGTCGGGAGGGCGGCGGAGGACGCGGGAGACGAAGAGGGCGGAGACAGTCTCTCTTTATGCGGAGACGGCGACCGTCTCTTTGTCCGCGGAGACCACGCCGAAGAGGGAGGCGCCTCGCGTCGTCCCCGGGTATTTTTTAAAAAGCGCCCCGGCGCGAAACCCGCCGCCGCGGGCCCGTGGGAGTCGGCGATGCTCCACGACGTCCGCCCCGGCGGGGGCGGACGAGAACGACCCGGGGGCTCCTCTGAGCCCCCGGCGGACGACCCGACGCGGCTCGCGCCGTTCCTGAGGGCGCGGCGCCGAACCCTCGAGACGCTGAGGATCGTAGGCGTCCCCGGGTATTTCTCGAACGCCGTCGTCGCCGCTTCGCGCGCGCCGTCGGGGTCGAGCGCGAGTACCGGTACTCGACTCGGATCCGGGTCTTCTTCTTCGCGTCATCATCCGGGTCTTCGCGGCGGCGCGCTTTCCTCCAGTCGCGTCTTCGACGCGTTGGCGAACTGCACCGCGCTGCGGGTTTTGGAGCTCTCCGACGTCGGCATGGACGGCGCGTGCGCGGCGGCGATCGCGCGGAGCGTCCCGAAGACGCTCGAGGCGTTGGCGCTGGCGGGGCCGGGCGTCGGGTGCGTCGCCGGCGCGGCGGTGGCGAGACGGCTCGCGTCGGACGAAACCCCGGCGTTACGCGCGGTATCGCTCCCGCGCGCCGCGCTCGGCGCCGAGGCGGCGCTCAATTTCGACGCCGCGTTCGAGAGGAGGCGCGACGCGGGGAGGGCGCTGCACGTGCGCCTGCGGGGCGGAGGGTTGTTTAGGGGGGGCGGAGGAGGGGGAGAGGGGGAGGGCGAGGAGGAGGCGGCGGAGATCGAGTTCGCGCTCCCGAGGCGACGCCTGCGCCGATGGCTCGTCGTCGAGAAGAAGGGGAGGGGAAAAGACCCCGCGGAGTCGGGCGCCGCCGCCTCCTCTCTCGTCAGCTTCTCCGCCGACGCGGTCGGGTCGCGGGACGAGGAGGGGGACGAGGAGGAGGAGGGGGACGAGGCGAACGAGTCGGCGTCGAAAGACTCGGCGTCGAAACCGTCGGCGTCGAAACACTCGGCAAAGTCGAAACCGTCGGCGTTCGAGCGACGCGCCGCGCGTCGCGTCGCGAACGACGCGACGTTCCACCTGGCGCAGCGCGAGGCGTTCCGCGAGGGCGCCTCCGCGGACCTTCCCCTGCGCCCTTCGGCGTGGAATGCGGCGCGTCTGTGGTCGGCGCTCGGCCCCGGCGCGCCGGAGTCAGCGTACGCGTTCGCCGCGCGGTGGTTGTCCGAGGACTCGGAGCAATCGCGCGGGGACGACGACGGCTTCGCCGATACCGACGGCGATTTTTTTGAGCGCGCGCCCCCGGCGTCGGCGTCGGACTCGCGCGCTTATTACGCGACCCACTCGGATGAGATGCCGGAATCGACCGACTCGGAGATGATGCCTGAATCGTCGGCGGACTCGTCGAATTCGGACGCGGATTCGGACACGCTGTACGCCGCGGCTCTGCACGTGGTGGCGACGGAGCGGTTCGCCCCGTTGGCGCTCCGCCTCGCCGAGGCGGCGCGTCTCGGCGTCGCGCTCGACGCGCTCGAAGACTCCGAAGACGAATATTCGAACGACTTCGAACGGTTCGAAGCAGCTTCGGATGAGGGCGTTTTTGGCGCGAAACAAAACGCGAACGCCGCGCGGGGCCCTCTCTCGGGGCGGTCCGCCGCTTCGAAGGGAGGCTCCGCCGCCGCGCGGGGCCCTCTCTCGGGGCTCGGCTCGTCGCTCCCCGGCGACTGGGCGGCGTTCGCGGCGACGTCCCGCGCCGTCGTCGCCGCGGCGGCGGACCTCGGCGTCTCGCCGGCGGGGCTTTCGGACGCGTCCGCGCGCGCGTTCGCGTCGGCGGCGCTCCCCCTCGCCGTCGCCGAGGCGCTCCGGGGCGTCCCCGCGGCGATCCAGGACGCCGCGCTCCAGGCGACGTGCGCGGCGCTCGTCGCCGCGGACCTGTTCGACCGAGCGCCCGATTCGATTCCGAAGGGTCCGTTTAAGCGGGACCACCCCGGGGACTATGAGGGTCCGTTTCAACGGACCGGCGGCGGGGGAAACTCCTCTCGTTCGCACGTTTCATCTCGCGCTTCTTTTCCCGGAGCAGTATTCGAGAGTCGGAGAGTCGGAGAGTCACCACCCGCGGCGGCGGGAGGCGTCGGCGTCGGGTCGCCTTTCGCGGCGTTCGCGTTCGCGCGAGACCGAGACCGTCGGGGTTCCCCGAATCCTCCTCTCGCGGCGGAATACTCTCCGTCTCCGCCTCCGGAACACCACGCCTCGCGGAACACCACCACCGCTCGTCGTTCCTCCGCTCGCGCGTCGCTTCCTCACGGCGCGCGTTTGGACGTCCAGCGCCTCCGTAGCCCATCGGCGTCGCTCGCGACGCGGTGGGCTCTGGCGCGTTGGCTCGAGGGCCGCTCCGCGATGGCGCCGCCTTCGCCCGGCGTCGTCCTCGGGAGCCTCGACCGGTGGATCCGCGTCGACTGCTTCGACGACCCGCGCGAGTATCACAGCGCGGCGAGGCGCGGGTTCGTGTGCGCGAACCAGAGGGCCCTCGCCGCGAGGTGCGCCGCCGCGGGCGTGCGCATCGTCGCGGGGCACGAGGCGAACTTCGGGATGGCGGGGCCGAGGTCGCTCGCGGCGATCCTCGGCCTCGCCGCGAGGACCCAGCCGAGTCGGAGTCATTTCGCGACGGAATCGCCGACGACGAGCAGCGTCACGGCGCTGTTCACGGGGTCCCGTCCTCAGCACAGGCCTCACTACGGCCCTCGCCGCGGCGCTCCGTTTCCCCAGAGCGTCGCTCCCTGGGACCCCCCCGCGCTCCACTCGGCGGTTCGCAATCTCTTCTCCCGTCGAAAATTCGCGCCGCTGCTTCGCACGCGTCGCGACGCGGACGAGATTGTCTCCTGGCCCGAGTGGTTACGCGCGGTGGGCGCGCCCGCGCCCGCGGACGCCGTGAGCGCACACTCGACGAGCCGCGCGTTAAAGCTCAAGGCGGTGCAGTACGAGCGGCTCGAGGCGGAGGCGGCGAGCGTCGCGGCGAGGATGGAGAGGCTCGGGGAGGAGCTGAGAAGGCTCAGCCGAGACGCGCAGCTCGACGCGCAGTACCGCCGAGAACCCGCGAGGGCGATTTTTAAAGAAGCCCACGACGCGATGGGGTGGAGGGTGGTGGTGGTACCCGCGGGAGGAGGAGCGGCGGCGGCGGCGGCGGCGCGGGGGGGTGTTGGTCGTCGGCGGCGGCTCCTGAAGGGGCCGTCGCCGGGGTGGGGGCGCCGCGCGAAGGCGCCGCTGCGTCGGCTGTTCGCGCTCGCCGCGGAGGAGGCGGCGCGGCGCCGCGTCGAGGAGGGGGACGAAGTAAAATTTGCTGAGGGGCCCGGACGAGGCGGCGGCGGGGACGAGGGAGGAGGAGGAGGAGGAGCGGGGGACGAAGGCGGCGGCGTGGGCTCGGAGGAGGACCCGCCCGGGTGGCTGCGCGTGGACGACGTCAGGGATACCTCGCGGCTCTTCCGCGAGGCGTGGGAATACACCGCCGCCGCGTCGATGCTCGCGTGGTTCGCCGACGACGCCGTCGAGGAGGAGGAGGAGGGGGCGCTTCGGGATGTGCTGAGGGTGCTCGGGGCGCGGGACGACGCGGGGGAGCGCGGGGGGGTGCCCGTGAGCGCGACGCGGGGGCTGAGAAGGCGCGACGGCGCGGAGGGGGTGGCACTCGACGAAACGCTCAGGCGCAACCTGCTCCTCTGCGACGACGAGCAGTGAGGATTCTTTGTAAAAATTGCACACACGTGACAAGACTCATCATCCGCGCCGGATCGGGCTGACGACATGATGAACCGGAGCAAATTCTCAATCGGAGACGTTGGACGCGCGATTGGCGGATCCCGGCCCTCCCTACTGGGCGTTCCGGGTCTGTGGGCGGCAGACATCGACGCCGCGGTCCGTTCGCGACCGGCCCGCGGTATCGGGTTCGCGCGCGATGGCGGACGCGGCGGATGAGGCGGCCTCGGAGGTGCGCGCTCGGCCTCGGCCGCTCGGCCCCCACCCCCTCGCGCGTCTGTCTCCCCGCGAATAATCTCCCGCATTTGGACCACCACGTTTGCGTGGGACGGGCCGATCGTTGACCCTCGGCGCCCCTCCCCCGTCCCCTCCCCTCCCCCGGTCTTCGATCGCAGGCGGCGCCCTCCGAGCCTCCTCCCCCGCCCCCCGCGCCCGCGTTCGACCTCGACTGGCACGCCCTCGCGGTCGTCCTCGAGGCCGGCACCCCCGGCGTGGACGCCGCGGCGGTGACCGCCGCGTTCGTCGCGCCCGACCCCCCCGCGCACGAGGCGGAGGCCCCGCACGGCCGCGCCCTCGTCTTCGCGGAGCTCACGTTCGAGGCCCTGTCCGCCGCGGCCGCGGGGGCTCCGGAGGGCACCGCGCTCCACGCCGCGCGCGCGCTCGTCGCGGAGGCGGAGGCGGCGCACGCCGCGTCCGAGGACCCCGACAAGGGCGACTGGGTCGTCCCTCTCGGGCTCCGCGCGGCGCTCTTCGACGCCAAATCGCGGGACGACGCCGACGCGCACCGCGCCGCCCTGACCGAGGCGCGCACCGCCGCCCACGCCGCCGCCCGCGAGGCCGTCGCGAGCGCCGAAACGTCGCTCGAGGAGGCGCGATCGGCGCACGACGCGGCGTTCGCGGAGGAGCGGGAGCGAGCGAAGGCGGCGCGGGACGCCGGCGAGCCGTGGCCGCCCATCCTCGCCGACGACGAACCGCTTCCCCCCGACCCCGTCGCCGACGCCGAGGACGCGAAGGAGGCGGCGAAGGAAACCCTCAGGGAGGCCAAGGAGAAGGAGGAGGAGGCGCGAATCGCGAGGCACGCGCCCGCGAAGGTGACGATGACGTACCACCTGGGAGAAGACCTACGCGCGGATCCGCGCGGGGAAACCGACGGCGCGTCGTCGTACGGGTTGGGGGAACCCCCCTCCGACCCGGACGAGTTGGCGGCGTACGAGTCGGCGGTGGCGAACGCGAAGCTCGCGGCCGGGCTCGCCGCGGTCGCGGCCGCGGGCATCCCGCTCCGCGCGGTCGTGAACGTCGCGCGGAGGCGGTGGACGCCGCCGAAGGAGGGACCCACCGAGGACGCCGCCGACGAAAAAGCCGCCGACGACGCCGCGCCTCCGCCTCCGCCCCCGGAGGACGACCCGTACCCCGAGCTGTGCGCGGCGCTGGTCTTCGCGCACGAACGCGCCGGTCGAGCGGGTGATTTCGACGCCCCCGAGCGCGCGGTGGCGATGTTCCCGCTGGATTTCCCAAGGGAGGAGGACGGGGACCCGGCGTACGCGGCCGGCGCGCCGGACGCGGCGACGCTCGCCGCCGCCGCGAGGACGGCGTGCGGCGTCCTGGCCGAGGGCGACATCGAGTACCGAGCGTGGCGCGACGACCCGAACACCAAGGTGCACAGGGTACCGTGGGTGGCGAAGGAGGAGGAAGAGGCGAAGGAGAAGGAGGAGGAGGCGAAGGAGGAGGAGGAGGAGGCGAAGGAGGGCGACGCCGCCGCCGCGGGCGACGACGAGACGCGACGCGACGCCGCGCGCCCCGCCTCGACGGCTCCCGCCGTGGACCTGCGCACGTACGCGCAGCTCCTCGCGGGCGTCCCGCGGGACCGCGCGACGTGCGCGACGGTCCTCGACGCGATGATCGGGCAGGTGTGCGCGTCGGCGTGCGACGCGGAGGACGTCCGGCGCGCCGCCGACGTCGCCGCCGCCGAGGCGGCGAAGGCGGCGCTCGCCGCCGCCTTCGGCGCCATCACCATGGACGCCCTCCCCGACGTCGCCGTCAGGGACGAGACGGGCGTGCGGGCGACCGGTCGACGCGCCGCCGGTGACTTCGCGGCGTCGAACACCACGGGGGGAACGACGCTCGGCGGATTCCCCGACGACGACGACGACGCGGACGACGCCGCCTTCGCTCCGGGCGTCGCGCTTCTTCAGGACGGCGACCATCACGCCCTCCTGGCGTCCACGCGCGACCCGGGGACGCTCGCGGCGACCCTCGCGAGCGCGCCCGTGGCGTCCGTGGCGCGTTTGGACCCGAACGAGACGGAGGCTCGGTACTCGGCGCTGTGCGCGTCGGGCGCGACGGCGGGAATAGACCGCCGCGGGATGCCGGCGGATCCCGAGATGGACGACGAGACGTGCGGCGCGCGGAAGACGAGCCTGGCGACGTTTCTCCCCGACCCATCCGTGCCGCTCCAGGTGCTCGAGCGCCGCGAGCTCATGACAAAAGTCCGTGACTGTTTACCCCGCGGCGTCCTGGAAGACCGCGGCGAGGAGACGTCCAAACGGAGGCACTGGGAGCCGCTCACGCGCGACGCGTTCGCGGCAAGAATTCGAATCGCTCGCGACGAGGGCCATCGCGTTACGAAGCTTCTGTACCACGCGCCGGAGGACGCCCTGATCGCGGTGTTTCACGCCGCGAGCGAGGACGAGGCGGTCAAGCTGCCGATCAACCGCGCGTTGACGTGGTCGGAATTCGCGCCGACGTTCAAGTGGCGCCTGGCCGAGCGCGTCGCCGCGGAGGCGAAAGAGCGCGCGGAGGCGGAGGAGCGCGCGGAGATTGCCGCGGATTTGGAGCGCCGACGCGTCGCCGCGGAGGAGAGTTCGTTGTCGAACATGAGCCCGAGCGCGAGGCGGAGGATGGAGGAGGAGAAGGCGGCGCGTCTGGAGGAGGAGGCGCGAGCGGAGGCGGAGGCGCGGGACGCCGCGCAGGAGGAGGAGGCGGATTGGGCGTGGGAGGGTTCGGACGGGTCGGAGGACGAGGACGAGGACGCGTTGGCGGCGAGGCGAGCGCGCGAGCGAGCCTCGGGCGGCGGCGGCGACGACGCTCAGAAACCCCCGGTGGTTCCGATGCCGAGCGTCTCGTACGCGGTGGAGACGGAACACTCGGCGCTCGAGGCGACGGTTCGGCGCGTGTACCCTCCCGGCGGCGCGACGGTGACGCTCGCGCCGGACGGCGCGCCCACCGTGGAGGTGGACGGCGCGACGGTCGGGCTCCGTCGAGACCCGTCGTCGGGCGGCGTCGGTTTGCACTGCGCGTTCGCGCGCGAGCCGCTGGCGTGCGTCGTCGTGCGCAGACTCCCGGAGCCCGAGCCCGAGCCCGAGCCCGAGCCGGAACTCGACGCCGACGGGAACCCGATCGAGCCGACCGAGGAATCCTCCGCCGAGGCTGCCGAGACTCCCGCGGAAGAAGAACTCGACGCGGACGGGAACCCGATCGCGAAGACCGATGCGGGCGAAGACGAAAAAGCCCCCCCCCCTCGCCCCCCCGTGTACGCGCAATACGTCGCGCCGTCGGGTTTGTGCGTCACGATCACGACCGAGCGCCGCGTCCTCCAGCGCGTCGCGGGGTCGGACGCGGTCGCGGGCGCGGCGAGCGCGCGGTGGGCGGCGACGAGGGCGCTTCGGGGCGTGGTGGATTTGGATTTGGACCCGCTCGATTTGGACTCGGAGATTTCTCGCGCGACGTTCGCGGACGGCGCGACGGCGCGGTACCTCGCGGACGGGTCCGTCGAGGTGTTACACCCCGACGGGAACGTGTCTCGAAGGGCGCGCGACTCGGACGCGTGGGTCGGGACGAACGACGCGGGCGCGCGGTGGGCGCAGAGGGACCCGTACGCGTACGAAGCGCCCGAGCCGGAGCTGGACGAGGAGGGAAACCCGATTGTTAAGGTTGACGAAGCGGCGGCGGACGAGGAGGGGAAGGAGGAATCCGCCGAGGCCGAGGCGTCGACCGAATCGCCGCCGCTTCCTCAGCCCGGCGACGTGATCGTCCCTCCCGCGACGCGCGTGGACCCTCGGGTCGGGTCGGCGACGATCCTCGACCCGGACACGGGCGCGACGGTGACCTCGCGCTCGGACCTCGTCATGGTCGTGCGCCACCCCGAGCCCGCCCCGGCGACGGCGACGGCGACGGGTTCCGCGGCGGCGGCGCCCCTCGCGCGGTTTCTTTGCGTGCACGCCGACGGCACGCGTCTGTGCCGCGACGTCCTCGCGGGGTGCGCGTGGCGGGTCGAGCGCGAGGGCCTCGCGAGCGTCCACGCCGACGCGTCCACGGGCGACGTCGCCGTCGACCTCGGCGGCGCGACGGGCGCGGCGAGGTCGGACGGGCGGGTGGCGATGCGGTTTCCGGACGGGTCGGCGCTCGCGACGTGCGAAAAGGGCCGGGCGGCGTTCGCGCCCGCGAGCGGCGTCGCGAGGGGGATGTATTCGGACGCCGAGGAGGCGGCGCTCGCGGCGCTCGAGGAGGGCGACGATTTTGAGGAAGATGATTTTGAGGAAGACGGCGGTGACGCGTCTCGCGGAGACGACGCGAAGGGCGAAGACACTTCGAGGAAGAAGCCGTTCGTCGCGGGCGTGTTCGTGTTCGACCTCGATCGCGGCGCGCTCGCGTTCACCGACGGCACCGTCGAGGCGGCGGAGGCGGAGGCGCGGCGCGAGGCGGAGGAACAGCGCGAGGCGGAAGAAAAGCGCCTCCTCGCCGAGGAGGATTCCTCCGGGCGTCCCCTCGTGGGGTCGGATTCCGGGCGCCTCGCCTCGCTCTCCGCGGCGTCGAACCCTTCGGGCGCGGACGACGACGCGTCGGCGCGTCCGTTCGCCCCCGCGTGCTTCGTCGCGCACGAGGGGCGCGTGTTTCGGCGGTGCGCGTTCGAGGACCTGGACCCGAAACCGCCGCTGCCGCCGGGCGACGACGACGAGGAGTCTCCGGGGGGCGAGGCGTCCGCGGGTGCCGACGAGGAACCCCCCGCGGGTGCCAACGAGGAGGCGACTCCGGGTGCCGACGAGGAGGCGCCCGCGGGCGCCGACGAGGAGTCCGCGGGTGCCGATGCCGAAAGATCATCGGCGTCGGCGCCCGCGCGCGAGGACTCGTCGGACTCGTCGGACCGGGGCCCTCCTCCGATTCGCGCCCCGGACGTCGCCCCGCTCGCGTTCGTCGCGTACCCGGACCAGGAGTGTTTCTTCGAGATCCTCCCCGAGTCGACGTTCGCGGCGTACCGCGCGTCGCGGCTCGCGGACGCCCGGTGCGCGTACACCAGCGCGAAGGTGGCGGGCCCCGAGCCGGACGTCGTCAACCACTCGTTCCTCACGCCGGTGGCGAGAGACGCCCAAACGCCCGCGCCGCCGGCGACGATACGCGTCGCCGAGCCCAGGAACCCGGAGCCCGCGCGCGCGGGCCGCGTCGCCGCCATGCCCACGCTCAGGACGCCGTCCGTGCCCGCGTTCCCGGAGGCGCCGGACGCGCTCGTCATCCCAAGGGCCGCCGCGGTCAGACACCACGTGTCGGGCGAAGGCTGGGGCGTCGCGGCGGCGGAGGGGACGTTCACGACGACGACGTTTACGACGCGCGGCGGATCAAAATTCGTCGGCGGCGCGACGACCGCTCGACACGCCGATACTACCACCCCCTCGGCGTTCGTGTTCCGCCAGGTGGTGGAGTACCCGCCCGTCTCCGACGCGCTTATCGAGGCGCTGGACGAGGCGTTGGTCGCGCAGGCGGCTTCGTTCGACGCGGACTCGGCGGTTGACCCGCGCGCGTACTTGCTCGCGGATTTGCGCGGCGACGTCATCAGGACGACGGAGCAGAACCTCGCCGACCGCGTCGTCGCCGCGCGGATGACGAAGGAGCGGGCGTACGAGGCGCGCCAGAAGGCGGAGGAGGAGCGGCTCGAGGCGGAGGAGCTGGCGGAGGCGGAGCGGGCGATGGCGAACGGCGTGGCGGAGATGGCGAACGAGATTCGGTACGCGCCGAGGGGGCGAACGCCGGAGCCGTGGCAAAAGCCGATGTTCCCGCCGTGTAATTTCTTCGCCGCCGAGGAAGGCTCGGAGGCGCTGGAGCTGCTCAGGACGATGCCGAAGCGGCCGCCGCTCCCGAAGCGCCCGGAGCCGGAACCGCTCGAGCTCCCGGAGCCGGTCAAGCTCGCGCGAGAGGAACCCAAGGATCCAAACGCGGTGAGGACGACGCTCGGGGGGGGAACGTTCGAAGGCTCGAGCGTCCAAGGCGTCAAGACACACTTGACGCCTTCTCTCGCGTCTTTCCCCGGCGACCGAACGCGGCGGTTCGGGTACTCCGACGGCACCCGGACCGGCGCTCCGGACGGGTCGTATTACCTCGGCGAGGACCACCACAGCGGCGGTCGCCTGTCGCACGCCTCCCCGCGCCGGCCGACGCATCGCACGACGCGGCTTCCCGGTCGCGCGCGGCGCGATTTCCTCGGGAACCCGCGCGAGGAGAAGATGGCGCCCGAGGCCATCTACCGCCGCGACGTCGCCCTCAGCGCTCGAAACGACGCGTACGACGACATCCCCGGGAACGCGCGGCGGCCCCTGCGCACGACGAGCGTCTCCCTGGCGTCCTCGCGCCTCCGCGATCCGCACAGGGACGCGCCGCCGCACTTCGAACTCGCCCCCGCGCACGTGTCCTTCGGGCGCGTCCCCGTGGGCGCGAGCGTCGCGAGGACGGCGCTGTTGACCAACGTCTCGGGGGACCTGGCCAGGTTCAGCCTTAGGCAGCCGGACCGAGACGGCCCTTTCTCGGTCGCGTTTCAGCCCGGGATGGTGAGCCCGGGGCTCGCGGCGAGGCTCAAGGTGCGGTGCGACGCGACGAGGGCGGGGGACTTCGTCGACGAGGTGGTGGTGACGACGGAGAGGAGGGTGTTCGTGCTGGGCGTGTCGGCGAAAATCGTCGGGCCGGAGGAGGCGGAAAACGCCGGCGGGGGCGCCGACGCGGGGAACTCGAGGAGAATGGAGGCGAAAGGAGGAACCTCGGCGGGCCTCGCGGACGACCCGAGCGAGGTGAGGCTGGACCCGGACCTCACCCTGGACGAGGTGAAGGATCGCGAGCGCGCCAAGCGCGAGGCGCGAGCGAGCGCCGAGTTCGCGACGAGGCGAAGAGGCGGAGCGCGAGTGCGATGAAACGACCAACTTTTTTTTATCTCGATCGTCGCATTCCCAAATTCCTCTCGGCGAAGCTCGCGAGCGCGTCCGCGACCTCCGCGGGCCTGTCCTCGTGGCACGCGTGTCCCGCCTCCGGAATCACGACGGTCTGAAACGCCCCCCGCATCTGCGCGACGAGCATCTCGGGATCCTCGGCGACGCGGTCCATCCCGGCGAGCACCAAAAGCTTCGGCGTCTCCCTCAGCGCGTCGCTCAAAAACGTCGAGGTGAGCCCCTCGAACCACCCGCGCCAGAAGCGCGCCGTCGCGCCGAGGTCGACGCGCCACCGCCACCGGTGCGTCGCGGAGTCCTCGGTGCCGTCGCACGCGGGTACGAGCTGCGACGGGTACGAAATCGCCGCGGACGCGACGTCGAGGGTCTGGCGAGTGCGCACCGCCCACTCGACGACGTCGCGCAGCGCGTCGAATCCGAGAGGGCGACGCGCGAGCGAGGACGACTCGCGACGGACGGTCGCCTCCATCCGCGGGATGGCCTCCCTCGCCGCCGACTCGGCGGCGTCCACGAGGACGACGCCCGCGACGTTCGCGACGGCGGTTCCCGCGGCGACGCGCGCGACGATCGCGCCGCCGAGGCTGTGTCCCACGAGGACGAGGCGCGGGGGCGCGGCGGCGGCGGCGGCGCCTCGGGAGAAGGAGAAGACGTCTCGCGATTCGGCGACGCGCGTCGCGACGGCGGCGACGTCGCTCGCGAGCGTCGCGGCGGAGACGTCGCGCTCGTTCGCGGCGCGGCTCTCGCCGTGGCCGCGGAGGTCCATCGCGACGATCGCGGCGCTCGGGCCGAGGCGCGCGGCGAGGTGGCGCGCGGTCGGCGCCCACGAGAGCGCGGTGTACGCGCACCCGTGCACGCAGAAGATCACGAGCGAGGGGGGGGCGGACGCGCGCACGCCGGACGCGTCGCGCGCGCGCGCGACGTACACGCGGAACACGTCCGGGGGTCCCGCCCCGGGGTCCCGGCTCGCGACCGCGACGTCGTGCGCCTCGTCGAAGTACTCGCGCCACGTCGCCGGCGCGCAGGGGTCCGCGCGCGAGGCGCCCGAGGGGTCCGACGCGCGGGGCGGTGGCGGAGGCATCGGCATCGTGGGAGCGCCGTGGGCGAGGGAGGAGGACGGTCCCGCGCCTTCCGAGGAACCCAAGGAACCGCGAAGCGACGCCGGCGCGGGCGCGGAGGGGGGCTGCGGCACCCCCGCCCACGGCGCGCGCGTCCACGCGGGGTTCGGGTCCGCCTCCATCGCGACGCGACCCCGCGCGCGCGCCTCTCGCGCCGGGGACGTTTCGCCGCGTCCTCGAGTCCTGTCGTGTGTTGTTTGTTTGCGCGCGCGGCACCGATCGCCACACTTTTATTTGACCGGCACGGGCCGATCAATCGAAACCGACGGCGACGGGTCGCGTCGCGCGCGCGCCGGTGAACGTCGACGGCCGAACCACCGGCGGTCGCGTCACGCGCCTCGGACCGGTTGATTATTTTCCGCGACTTCGATATTCTGCGGCACCCTCGCGGCCCATCCGCCAGACCACGAACGCGCGCGCTCGCACTTGCCCCCCCCATCCCAGCATGGTGGCCGCTCACGCGGCCGGCGCCCAGCAGACCGCGATCAGCGCGCAGCCCGGAAGCGCGGGCGCGAACCCGTTCTCCACGGTGAACGTCTCGCCGTTCCTCTGGTGCGCGAGACGGCCCCGCGCCCCTTCTTTTTCCCCCGGGACCGGCGGTCGTTGCGCGACACGTGTCCCGCAGGATCTCGCGCCGCCGCGCGTCGCCGCGCGT
>MDSW01121345.1_pt1 | contig 18676 bp, 19 predicted proteins | sample 811171 | NCBI WGS metagenome assembly MDSW01 (sample SAMN05326641, study PRJNA326480) | marine metagenome | isolation source: seawater | place: Atlantic Ocean: North West | collected 2012 | reverse complement strand
TTTTTCAAGGATATCTAAATATTTAGTTAATTTTACTTTTCGATTACTAGCAATGTTATAAATTTGATAAGGGTATTTTGAAAATGAGGGATTAGGTTTTTTGGGATTCCATTTTTTATTTGCTTTAGGAATTGTATTTCCTATTTTTTCAATCCCATCTACTATATCATCAATATAGGTAAAGTCTCTTGTGTGATTTCCATAATTAAATAAATTTATTTTTGTTTTATTTAAAATATTTTTTGTAAATATAAATAATGCTTGGTCAGGCCTGCCCCATGGACCGTATACTGTAAAAAATCGAATACCTGAAGTTGGCAAGTTATAAAGTGAACTATATGAGTGAGCCATACTTTCGTTTGAAATTTTAGTAGCTGCATAAAGTTGAATTGGATGAGTGCAACTATTTTTTTCATCAAATGGAAAATTTTTATTAGCACCATAAACACTGCTAGAGCTAGCATAAATTAAGTGTTTAATTTTTTTTGTTTTGGATAATTCTAATATATTAAAAAAACCTATAATATTTGATTTTATATATTCACGAGGTGCCTCCAACGAATATCTCACACCCGCTTGTGCTGCCATGTGATAAATTGATTTAATTTTTTTCCTATTAAGTTTTTTTTTTAATATGAAATCATTTGTTAGGTCTATTTTTAAGAAACTAAAATTTTTATATTTTTTTAAAATTTTAAGCCTCGATTTTTTAAGATTAATATCATAATATTGATTTAAATTATCAATACCTAAAACTAATTTATTTTTTTTTAGAAGTTTTAAAGCTAAACTAAAACCTATAAAACCTGCCACACCAGTGATTAAATCAAAATTATTTTTCATTGATTTCTAAAAGTTTATTTAAAGTATTATTTATCATTTCGTTATTTCTGTAGTAAGGGAGTTTAAAGATTTGAGTAAAGTTGTCATTTTTCCATTTATTTTTATTTACATTGTAAACGTATTTAAAAATTTGATTTATTTTATCTACATTAAAATAATCTAACCAAAACTTACCTTTTGAATATTGAAAATAATTTTTTGTAATTGATGTAATATTACGATTATGTGAAATATCAAAATTAAAAATAGCAATTTTTGTGCCTCTAGACATACTTTCAAATATTAAAGTTGAGTCGATACCCACACACATTCTTGAAATATCACAAACTTTATATGAATTTTTTATATTTTTTTTATATAAGAAAAATTGATTGGATCTTAAAATTTTTTTATAATGCATATATTCTAATTGATAATTATTCTCGCCAGGAAGAATTTCTAAAAGTTTATTGTTTTTTTTACAAAATTCCAACAAAAGAGGTAAAATTTTTTTTTCAGTGTAATATAAATCTCTAAAATTTGCTTTTTTTAAAAGTGCTTTCCTATACTGTGAAATATAAACTATTGAATTATTTTTTTTTTCTCTGCTTAATGGATAATGATTACTTCTAAATGATCCAATAATTTTAAAATTTGTATTAATTAATTTTCTAAGAACAATTATTTCATATTTTGATAAACAAAAAAAATAATCACATATAAGATTTTTATAACTAGATTTTTTGATCATATTTAAAAATTTTTGTCCAAATGATCCATTCTGAATTACTAATATTTTTCGGTGGGGATAAAAATGTTTTATTTGATAAATTATAAGTGTTTTAAAACTTGTTGTAAGTAATATGCTTGATTGAGAAATCATAAAAAAAAAATTTAAATACTCGATTTTAAAATTTGATCTATAAAAAAAGAACAATGCATAAATCAATGCAAAAAAATTATAAGTATTGCCTCTTGTCTTGATAAAGTAAATATCTTTGTTTTTTATAAAACTTGAAATAATATTTCTTTCAATATCATCGAAAATTATTATTGAGTTTTTTTTGGGTAAACTTAAATAGAATTTAGGAATTGTTTTAGTAAAATTATTTAGATTAAAATTTAACATTTTATATATTTTTTTATTAATCTTGCTAATTCAAAATCAAATTTATTGTCTATATCTACAAATTTTTTACTATCCATTATAAATGCATATGGTTTTTTAATTTTAAAATTTTTTTTAAAAAGACTGCTCTTGAAAATATAAATAGCACCATTTAAGAGATAATTTTTACTTTGTTTTTCCTTTTTAAATATATAACTTTTATTTATACCTTTGTTTTGCTTAATATTTATAAACCAATTCTTAGGTTTAGCTTCACACACACTTACAACATAATCAGCCTTTTTTAAGTTGAAAAAATTTATAGAATTATTAACATCTTTATAATCTCGCAAAGGTGATGTAGGTTGCAAAATTATAATTTTTTTAATTTTTTGTTTTTTTGAAATATATTTCACATAAAGATCTTGTATTAATTGGATTGTTGTTGCATTATCACTACTAAGTTTTCTATCTCTTAAATAAGGAACTTTAGCACCAAATTTTTCTGATATTTTTTTTGTTTTCATGCAATCTGTAGATACGATAACTTCAGAAATAAAATTTGATTTTAATGCTGATTTAATTGCATAATAGATTAATGGTTTCCCCATAAAATCTTTAATATTTTTAAATTTTAGTCTTTTTGAATTTTTCCTAGCTGGAATAATTGCTATCGTATCTTTCATTAATTAATATATTTTTTCGAAAGTTTTAAATTTTTTTTAGTTCCAACATCTATCCAATTATCTTTTAAAGGAAAGCTAAATATTTTTTTTCCTCTTTTAATTAATAAATTAATGAAATCTGGCATATCCATTTTTTTTAACTTTAGTAATTTTAAAACTTTTGGATTAATTATGTAAATTCCTGCATTTATATTCATTACTATATCTTTTTTTTCGTCTAAACTTGCTACTCTATTTTTATTTAAATTAACCACACCATAAGGGTTTTTATGTATTAAGTTTCTCACAACAATGGTAAGATCTGATTTCTTTTTATTATGGAAATCTAGTAAATCATCATAATTTAAATTTGATAAAACATCTCCATTGCAAACAATAATTGGGGTCAAGGGCCTTTTTTTAAGTAATCTTAATGATCCAGCAGTGCCGTATGGATTTTTTTCTATAATGTATTTAATATTAATTTTAAATTTTCTCCCATTCTGAAAGTATTTTATTATTTTTTTTGACAAATAGTGAACACTTATTACAAAATTTTCAAATCCATTTTTTTTTGCACCATTAATTATATGTTCAAGTATTGGTTTATTTCCAATTTTTAACATTGGTTTTGGTATTTTCTTAGTAAATGGAAGCAGTCGCTTGCCAAATCCACCTGCCATAATAAAAAAAATATTTTTCTTTTTTTCTAAATCTTTTTTTTCTAAACTATAAAAACTTTTGATTATCTTATTTTTATCTAATAACGGTAAATACCTTATATGATTATTTTCCATTATAATTTTTGCTTCTTCATAAGAAGTTTCTTGATTAGCATATATAGAATTTTTATTTATGACTTCTTTAAGTTTACTGTTAATTTGTATTTTTTTAATTAAGCTTCTTCTAATATCACCATCTGTAATAGCACCTAAAAATTTTTTTTTTTTATTGATAACAAATAAAATTTGCATTGAATTTTTATTAAGTTTCTTCAGTGCTGTTTCAATAGTGCTGTTTTCAAATATAAGAACTTTATCTATAATTTTTTTGTTCATTGTGTCAGGATTTATTTATTTTTTTTAAATTAATTTTTTTAATTATTTTTATAATTTTTTCTTCAGTAAATTTTTTAAAATATATATTATTATTTCCTTTAAATTTTATATTTTTATTTACAATTTTGTTTATTAATTTGTAAATGTTTTCAGATTTATTATCGGAGTTGAATATTGTTTTTGATTGTAGTCTACCTTTTTGTCTATTTCCTATATTAATTGTTGGAATATTAAATGATGGGACTTCTATAATTCCACTTGAAGAATTTCCAATAACTCCATCAACATATCTCAGAAGATTAAAATACAAATTTTTTCCTAATGATTCAAAGTAATAAGAATTTTTATTTTCTCTAACGAATTTTTTAATTTCAAAAATAATTTTTTTATGATCTACGTCCATATTTGGACAGGTAAAAATAAAATTAATTTTTTTAAACTTTTTTAATACCTTAAATAAATTTGTTAGAGTAATATATGTTGTTTTATTAAGAGTTTCAGGATGAAATGTCAAAATAAATATTTTTTTATCAAATGATAGTTTTAATTTATTTTGAACTTCTCTTTTTTTTAATTTAAAGCTATTAATATTATTTAAACCTAAGGCTCCAAAATTAAATATATAATTTGGATCTTCTCCCATTTGAATAAGTTTTTTTCTGTAATTATGATGAGATACAAAATGCAAAGATGAGAGTTTGGATATTGCATGTCTTATTTTATCATCATTTGATCCTTTAGTAGTTTCTCCACCATGTAAATGGCAAATTGGAATATTGTAAATATTACAAATGCTTGCTACAGACAAAATTTCAAAACGATCACCTAGCAAAATTATTAAGTCTGGTTTAAATTTATGACTAAGTATATAATTAACTTTTTCAGCTTGTTTTGAAAAATAGTTTGATGCATGCCAGTCACTGTCACCACTAATTTTAACTTTAACTTTAAAATCAATCTTAATTTTATCTTTAACTATTTCTTGATAGGTATTTCCAAAATTTTTATTAAAGTGCGTACCCGTAGCCATAAGTTTTGTTAAGAAACTTTTTTGCTTTTTCATTAGCAAAATAAGTTTTTTCATTAAACCATAATCAGCTCTTGTAGATGTTAGAATTAAAATTTTTTTTTTCATTAAGTTATTGGTTGATTAAAAATTCACTACTTGGAAGAGAAAATGTAGAATAATAAGTTTTCTCTGTTACTTCGAGTTTCATTTTTGGAAAATGTTTAAAATTATTCATCATATGTATTGGCTTCCAAATTTGTCTTATAAAAATTTTTTTATCCCAAAAATTTTTAATCAGGGAGTTTCTTTTTATCTTGTTGAATTTATTAATTCTTAAGTTTGTTAACCAATAATTTGATCTCAAATTTTTAATTGGTTTTAATATTTCAAACTCATCAAATTCATTAAAAATTTCGTTATATATTTTGTAAATCTTTTGTTTATTTTTAATAAATTTTTCAATTTTACTTAGTTGAGATATACCTAATGATGCATTGATACTGGGCATACGGTAATTATACCCTGTATCAAAGTATTCTGTCTCAAAACCTTTTTTAATTTTACAATTCATTGCATATTTAGTTGATAATTTAAAAAGATTTTTTGATTTTAAATATAATGCTCCACCTCCTCCTGTTGAAATAATTTTATTACCATTAAAGCTAAAAACACCACCTTCACCAAATAAACCTAAATGCTTTTTATTATAAAAACATCCAAGTCCTTCAGCAGCATCCTCAATTAATTTTATGTTATATTTTTTTAGTATTTTTTGTAATTCTATAAGATTTGCCGAAAGTCCATTAATACAAACACTTAAAAAATATCTTATTTTTTTTTTTGTTTTTTTATTGTAACACAAATTATTTTTTTGATATGTAATCCGATTGAGATAATTGTCTAATTTATCTATATCAACATTAAGATTATTTTTATCTATTTCTATAAAATGTGGAATAGCATTATTATAAATTATAGAATTGATAGAGGATATATAAGTTAATGATTGAACCAAAACTTCATCGTTTTTTCCAATACCTAGTATTTTCATCATTAGATGTAACGCACTTGTTCCATTAATAATGCTAACAACATTATTTGATCCGATATACCTTGAAATTTTTTTTTCAAACAAATAATTATATCTTCCGTAGGTGGAGATTTCTTTTTCAAGCAAACTTTGATGGACTATTTTATAATCAGTTTTATCTAACGATGGCTCGTGCAGGTTTAATATATTTGCATTAAATCTTTTTTTAATTTTATTTACTAATGAGGGTATAGTGTTCACTTATTCGTACAAATCATTTGCATTAAACTTGTTTAAATTCTCACTTTTATTATACCAAGATACGGTGTCCTTTAGCGCTAATCTAAATTGTTTAACATTATTATAAATTGGTTTCCATTTTAATAACTTAATAGCTTTTTTATTTGAGCCTAATAATCTGACTACTTCACTTTTCTTAGGTCTTACTCTTTTTTTTTCAATTACTACGTTTTTAGAAAATCCAGCCACTTTAAATATCTCTTGTATCAATTGTTTTATTGAGATCTCAAAACCACTTGAAATATTGATTATTTCACCATTAATTTTTTTAGCTTTAAGTGCACTGACAAATCCATTTACTGTATCAGCGATAAAAGTGAAGTCTCTTTTTGTGTTTATATTTCCAAGTTTAATTTTTTTACTAAAAAAAAGTTGATTTATAATTGTTGGTATTACAGCTCTTGTTGATTGTCTTGGACCAAATGTATTAAATGGTCTTATAATTGTAATCGGTAAATTAAAAGACTTATAAAATGAAATTGAAATTTGATCTGCAGCAATTTTGGTAGCAGCGTAAGGTGATTGTGCATTTATAGAATGTTCTTCTGACATAGGTACTTTCTTTGCTGATCCGTAAACTTCACTTGTAGAAGTGATAAATATTTTCTTTACATTGTTTTTTTTACAGGCAGTTAAAATATTAGTTGTTCCTATAATATTAGTCTCCACATATGAGCTATATGATTCATAAGAATGAGGTATGGAAATTAAAGCTGCTAGATGAAAAACTATGTCAATATTTTTTATACTTGATTCTATAAATTGAAGGTCTCGTATATCTCCTTTGATTATTTTTAAATTGGGTTTTTTTTTTACATCATTTAACCAACCTATAAAACCAAAAGAGTTATAAAACGACAAAGCAGTTACATGATGTCCTAAAGATAATAGTTTTTCGGTTAAATGTGAACCTATAAACCCATCAGCACCTGTAATTAAAATCCTCATATTTTATTATACATTATTAGTCATCAGTTCCATCAAAATTAACTGAATGTCTTAATTTCCATCCATTTTTTGTTTTTTTCCATAAATGATCTGATCTAAACTCATCACATAGCTTATGAAATTTATCCTTATCCAAATTAATATACTTTAGAACTTCATCTATATAAATATCGGGATATTCACCGTCATACTTTTTAACCAAATTTTTTGCCTCTTCTCTAAGAAGATGTCCATTTCTGATTTCTTGACTTGAGTCATAAGTTGCTCTTCCTAAGCCAAATTTTATAAATGTTGTGTAATAATGAAGATCATCAATTTTATCATCAATACTATTGTATTTACTATATGTTCCTTGTGTTCTAAATGGTCTTGGCTTGAAACCTGTATTTTTTACTGCATAATAATAAGCCTCTTGGGGTATCCATTTCAAATAGTAGCCTAGATAATGAATTTGAATTTTTTTTCTTTTAAGTTCTTTATGCTCGATTGGTAAAAAAATTTTCAAATCATTTAAACTTAAATCAAATTCTTTTACTAGTTTTTTAATTTTAATGCCTGCAAGATAAAGGTTATTAATATTATCTGAGACAAAATATGAGTTACTCCTTAATGAAGTTTCGTTTTCTGCTATTGGATTTCCATATTCAGCTTCATTCTCCCCATAAAAAACTAAATTAATATTAAATTTTGATGCAATTTTAGGAGCTAAATTTTTTTGACCAAGTATAAAAGTTTGAAACGGGTGGAGAAGATTTTCAATACTCAATTTTGTCAATAGTCTCATTACTTTGCCATTAGGTCTATAAACTAAACTGTCAAATCCACCTATATTCACCCAATTATTATAATTTTTAAGTCCATAATCTGTATAAAGAATTGGAGGCCAAGTAATTAATAATGGATTCATTTTATATTTGTATTTTAATATATGGGCTTGATAAGCACTATCTTTTCCCCCACTTCCTGGAATTAAGCAATCATACTCACCATTATTTTTCCTAAATTTTGAAAGAAGTTTCTCTAATTGTTTTTCTCTAAAATTCCAATTAATTTTTTGTTTGATTTTATTTTGTAAACAAGCAGAACACCAACCAGTTTTAGTATCTATTTTTAAATAATTTGCACCTTCTCTATTTTTTTTATGACGGAATTCAGGTATTGAACTAGGACGTTGATTAGACATAACGCAATTTTTACAAAAAATAACTTTTTTAGGAAGGTTAAATTTTACTTTCATTTTATTTATTCTTATTACAAAATTTTTTAATTATATTCAATTAATCAAAGTTAATTTGTTTTATAAATTTACATTCTTAATTATTTAAAATAACTTAATTTTATAACACTTCCTTCTTTAATTTTTTTTTTAGAATATTTTTTTATAATGTTGTTTAATTGAAACCCTGTTAAACCTCTGTCTGTTCTTTTTAAAGTAAAGTGATTTTCATTTACTCTTGTTCCTTTATTAATATTTGTTTTTGAAATAATTTTCTTTATTGTAATTTTTTTGTTTAATTTTTCTGATGGCTGACACTTTTTAATTTTATTTCCAAGTATTATCTCCGTGCTTCTAATTGCCTCTTTAAATTTTTTCATTTCTTTAGGATTTAATGAAAATATATGATCTGGTCCATTCATATTTTTATTCAATGTAAAATGTTTTTCAATTATTTGCGAACCCAGTGAAACTGCAATTATTGAAGATATGTTATCTAGGCTGTGATCTGAAAAACCTACAGTATTTGAATATTTTTTTAGGATACTTAAAGCTTTCATGTTAATACTTTTATAGTCACATGGGTATGCTGAAACGCAGTGTAAGAGAGCAATTTTTTTTTTATTTTTATAATAACTAAGGCATTTTTTTACTTCATTCTCATTTGACATTCCAGTTGATATAATAATTTTTTTGTCAAGCTTTGATAAATATTTATGTAAATAAGTATCGTGCAGGTCTGGAGATGCTGTTTTAAAATACTTTACACCCAACTTATTTAAAAATTTTGCAGATTCAACATCAAAAGGGGTTGAAATAAATTCAATTCTATTTTTTTTACAAAATAAAAATAATTCTTTCTGATCTTTTTCTGATAATTCTAATTTTTTTAACATATCAAAATGACTTGTTTTTTTTGAAAGATTTTTTTTTTGGTACGCAGTTAATTGAGTTCTTTTTAAAGATAATTTTTCTGCTTTAAAAGATTGAAACTTAACTGCATCCATGCCAATTTTTTTAGCTGTTTTTATCAATTTTTTTGCAATTTTGATTGAGCCGTTATGATTGACGCCTATTTCTGCTATTAAATAAGTTGTTTTTCTATTATTAAAAAAATTTGAGTGCATATTTTAAAATAATATTTAGATATATTATATTTTACCAAATATATATGAAAAAATTTATAATTATAGGCTCTGGAAACCACGCAATGGTTATAGCAAGTGAACTTTTAAAAAAAAAGAATTTTTTAGGTTTCATTGATAACAAAAAAACAAAAATATCTAAACAGTTTAAAAAATATTATTTAGGTAATATAGATTATTTTAAATCAAAAAAATCATCTCAATATCAAGTAGTTATTGGAATTGGCAGAGGTGATTTGAGAAGTAAAATTGTAAAAAAAATTAAAAAAAAAAAAAATTAAAATAAACTGGGGAATTTTCATTTCAGATAAAGCTCTTGTAATGCCAAATGTAAAAATAGGTGAAGGCAGCGTAATACTTAAAGGGAGCATAATAAATAATAATTGTGAATTAGGAAAACATTGTCATTTAAATACAAGAACTATTTTGGACCATGATAATATTTTTAAGGACTATACTGGTACAGGGCCTGGTGTGATAACAGGTGGAAATGTAAAAGTTGGTTTCGAAAGTTTTATTGGTATAGGAAGTACAGTAAAAAATAATATCAAAATAGATTCTCAAACAGTCATTGGTTCAGGTTCAGTTGTAGTAAAAAATACAAAGAAAAAATCTATTTATTTTGGTAATCCAGCTAAATTTAAGAGATTAAAAAAGAATAATGAAAATTATCTCAAATAGTTTTAATATTTTCTCAAATTAAATTATTCTTTATAATTTTATTCTGCTTAGTTCTTTCATGATTATATTTAATAAAATCATTTGAAAATCTTCAGATATTTGCATGTCATTAATTTTAGTATGTATATAATTATCAGCTAACTTGATGCATTTTCCGCCACTAAATCCTACAATAGCGAAGGTTCTTAATTTTAATTTTTTTGCTTCCTTGAGTGCATTTATAATATTTTTTGAATTACCACTCCCGGATAATACTAACAAAAAATCATTTTTTTCACCTTTAACCTTAATTTGTTCAGAAAAAATTTTTTCGTATCCTATATCATTTGCTAGACAGGTAAGAACTGCTGGATTTGAAGTTAAAGACTCAACTTTTAAACCTCTTTTATTTGAAATTCCAGCCCCATATAAAAAATCATTTGCAATGTGAATTGCGTTTGCACCACTTCCACCATTTCCACATATGAAAAAGTTTTTATTCATTTTCCAAGTTTTTTTTATTTCATTGAAAAGGATTTTAGTATCCTTATCTAAGTCCTTTTGGTTAAGAGTATGAATCAAGTTTTTTTTATAGTTTTTAAAATTTATCATATTTTATAAATATCTATCTATATCTTTAATCCAGCTTTTTTTGAAATAAATTGATAAATCATCAACAATTAAATCATAAGACGGTTTTCCCATAATTAATTTATGGTATTTAACTTTCCACTTTTTTAATTGATTAGATGTTTGCTCAAAACCTAAAAGATAAGATTTTTTGATATTATTCTTTGTTCTACCCATATATCTACTTGTAAAAAAAATTATTTTATAACCTCTCTTGTAAAGTTCATTTATTTTTTGTATTGCTTTGATATTAGGCTTGGATAATGAATAATTTGAATTTTTAGTTCTGCACAAAACATTATCAATATCAAAACAAATTACTTTTTTGATTTTATTTTTCATAGATTTAATTAATTAAAATATACACTTTAGTTATTTATTCTGCAAAATATTGTATAATGATAAGATCTTTATTAAAATGCATATTTGCTGTCAGGAGAAATTGAATAAAAATTAATTTTATTATTATACTTCCTCAGATTATCAATTACTTTCCTTTCTTTATTTATACTCAAAGATAAAAAACAAATATCTAACTTATTTTTCATAAGAATTACACTAGGTTTAATTTTCAAATTTGTACCAGGAAAAATTAAGTTTTTTTTGTCTTTATTATCATCAAAAACATAATTTATATAAGGTTTCAATTTATATGCATGAAAATATACTATTGATCTATGACCTGCTCCAAATATACCAATCTTTTTTTTTTTAAAGCTTTGTGCTTTTAAAAAATTAATTAAATTTTTGTTTTTACTAATACATTTGTTAATAAATATTTTTCCTAATTTAATGTCTTTATTTATATTTTCTTTTTTAATATTTATTTTATTATATTTTTTTAACCTAAATACTAGTGCGTCCTCTTGTGGATATATATATTTTTTGCAGTCTAAAACTTTATATCCCAATATTTTGAAAGCATTATAGAATGAACTTTTTGTAAAATAAATTGGATGTTCCTCCCAGAGCATTGCAACATCACCTTGTTTTAACGATTTTTCACTATCTGGTATTTCAAAAATGAAATTTCCATTTGGTTTTAAAAATTTTTCAAGATTTTTAATAAATAAATTTAAATTATATGTATGCTCAAGAACTCTACATGAAACTATAATATCAAATTTTCCTAAAGCATGTATTTTTTTACTATATTTTTTTTTAATAATACTGTTTTGAATCATAAACTGATTTGGATTTTTTTTAAGTATTTTTAAATGTTTTTTACTATCAAGTATTTTAAGATTGCTATATTTTTTGTATTTAATTGAATCATAAATTTTTTTATCAAAACTAGAAATTAACAATATTTTTTTATTTTCTTTAAGTTTTTTCTCTAAATACTTAATCAATTGATTTAAATGTTCATCTGGTTCATTGTTTTTGATCCATTTTAATTTAGGTATATAAGATAAATCACTTCCATTTTTTTTTAGTTGAATAACCGAGCAATTATTGCATTGATTTAATTCAAATTTATATTTTTTCGTAATATTCTTTTTTTTGAAATCATATGATCTTGGGAATGATCCAAAGTATTTCAATAATTTAATGTCTTTATTTTTACAAATTGAACATTTCATTCTGAATAATAATTATTTTTTAATTATTTCTATTTTTGGAAAAAATCTTAAAAAGGCCCCGCCATTTTCAAGATAACTTTGATTGTTGGATATTATTTTATCTGCATGTATCCAAGCTAAAATGATAAGATAATCTGGTTTGTTTTGACTAATCAATTTAGTTGGCAAAACTTCAATTTGATCTCCTGGAGAAAATTTAAAATGTTTTTCATTATTATCATCGTATAGATGGTCTATTTCTTTTCCAATATCAAAGAAACTTAAAAAAGTTGTTCCTGATCTGGCAGCTCCAAATCCTGAAATTATTTTTTTTTCGTCTTTTATTTTTTTAATAACTGTATTTAGTTCTATTTTTAAATTTTCTAATTTAGAATTCATTTCTATAATTGTTTCGATTTTATTTAATTTTTCAGTTTTTTCTAAGGCTATTAATTCATCAACCGATTTGTCAATTATATTAGAGCTTTGTTTTATTTTAGCAAAACAAATTATAGATCCACCTTGTTCTGGACCTCTTTCTACTTTTATTAAATCTAAACCAAAAGAGTTAAGAAATTGTGTGAGTGAAATTAACGAATGATAGGAAAGATGTTCGTGAAAAATTGTTCCAATTAACATTTTTTTTACAACATCAAGTAAGTAAGAAACTTCAAAAACAAAAATTGATTCATTATCCATCATTAATTTTATAGCCTCTAGCATTCCCCTTAAATCGTCTGTATGTGCAAATACATTATTTGCAGTAATAATTTTTGCTTTACCGTTTTCGCTGCTTATATTTTTTGAAAGTTCTAGATTAAAATAACCTTTAATTGTTTTAATACCTGACTGGTTCGCTTGATCAACAATTTCTGACGCAGGATCTACTCCCAGAATATTTTGATAACCTTTATCTTTAAAACACTGGAGTAATGTTCCATCATTGCTTCCAATATCAATAATAAAGTCTTTTTTATCTATTTTTTTAACTTTAAAAACCCTGTCTACATAATCTTGAAAATGTTTAATTAGCTTTATGTCACGAGAAGTCTTAAAGGTAAAATCTGCCCATAAAAAATCTGGGTTTACAACATCTAATAATTGTACGTGACTACATTTTTTACAAAAATATAAATTAAGTGAAACTTTAGGGATGATGTTTTCTAGATTATCTTTTTTTACGTATTTTTCTGAAATGGGACTTTTTCCCATATTTACTGCTATTTCAATTTCTTTACTTAAACAGAGCCTGCAATTATTTCGAGCGTAGCTTATATAATTTTTTGTATCAATTTTTTTCATAGAATTTTTTAATTTGTCTAATTACATACTTAATTTCGATAAAACTTAAATTTTCATGGAAAGGTAAAGCAATAACTTCTTTTAGAATTTTATTTGAATTTTTCAAATTATATTTTTTACAATTTTTATAAATTTTAGCCTCACTTACCAAGGGTGAATAAAATACTTTAGTTTCAACACCTTTTGCGTTTAAAAAAGATCTCAATTTATTTCTTTTTTTAAATCTAGCTAAAAATAGATATCTTCCGTGTATTTCTTTAGGCTCTAAGGTTTGTGTTAACATCATATTGTTTAAATGCTTAATATAATATTGCGAAATTTTTTCTCTTCTGTTTAAAACATCTTTCAAATATTTTAATTTTTCTATTAATATACTTGCATGAATTGTATCGATTTTGTGATTAAGAGAAATATCATTAGAATTATTTATATTAAAACTATTTTTATATCTTATTGTTCCAGCGTGTCTCAAACATATCAATTTATTATATATTTTCTTACTATTTGTTGTAACAATACCTGCTTCGCCATAAGAATTTAAAACCTTCATTGGATTGAAACTAAAGGCACAAGCATCTGAATAGTATCCAGATTTTTTTCCTTTGTAAGAACTGCATATTGATTGAGCAGCATCTTCAATTATTTTTAAATTATATTTTTTTGCAATTTTATAAATATTTTCCATAGAGCAAAGTTTACCAGCAACATGCATTGGAACTATTGCTTTTGTTTTCTTATTTATCGCCTTCTTTATTTGAGAAGGATCTAAATTAAAATTTTCATCTATATCTACAAAGACAGGTTTAGCTCCGAGTGAAGCAATTGCATGTGATGTAATAATCCAAGTAAATGGTGTTGTTATTACCTCATCACCTCTACCTATATCATTTGCCTTTAAAGCTAAATATAAAGCGCTACTTCCTGATGATACGCCTACTGCATATTTTGCTTTAAGAAATTTTGATATTTTTTTTTCAAAAATTTTTTGCTCAATTCCATTTAAAATTTTTCCACTTAATAATATTTTATTAATTTTGTTTAGGATTTTTTTTCTAAATTTCTTATCTTTAACTTTTAGATCTAAAAAAGAAACATTCATGTTAGTTATAAAAATTTTTATGTTTGATTAGAAATTCCTTTGCTATATTTGCAACAATTTGTCCATGAAGTTCTTTTTCATATGGAAACTTATTCCAAAACTCCTTTTGTTTATTTTTAGTTTCATCCCATGGTTCCCAAAAATTATTTTTTACTCTTTGGTACATTTCTTTTGTTGCACTTTCAATTTCTTGTTGACTGTTCTCTCTTACTATTACGTCTTTGTTTGCAAAAGTTTCACTTTTCGTTGCAAAACATAACTCTTTTTGTTTTAACATATCAAGATTAAGTTGATTATTTGAAATTCTATCTACAAAGTGTTTAAAATAAATCAATGAAGTCTTTTGATATGTTGAAATATGGCCAAAAGGAACTTGATTAACATACAAAATTGGTTTTCTAAATGTTTTAGATAAATTGTCTATTCCAGATCCAGTCGAGATCCAAAATAAGCACTCTGAGCCAAGAAATATATCTAAAAAATCAGTTCTCATATTATTTGTTGCGTAATCTATAATTTTAGAATTAGCAAAACTAATTTTTTTATTTACCTTTGCTCCCATTCGAAAAACATAGATATTTTGATCTGCTAAAAAAGTACATGCAGATTTAAAGTTTTCTACATCACAATTTCTATATTCATGAAAATCATATCTTTTATCTGGTAAGTATGCCCCGTCACGTACCTGTAAACATACAAATTTTGGTTTTTCTGGTAATCCAATTTTATTTAAAAATTCGAAACCTAATTTTTTTTCCTTTGACGATAAAGATAAAATTGGGCTAGTGCTAAATATTAAATTATGTCGATCTTTTGAGGTTGTGTCAAAATAGTTTTCATCTTTAAACAAAATTTTTTTATGTCTTAAGTGCTCAAACACAAAACCAAAGCACCATGGCATAATCATTAATTTACTTCTCCACATTTTATCTAATTGCTTATTACATATCTTAAGTTCTGGTTTATAAAAAAAATCTATATAAAGTTCCTTTGGTACACTTTTTTTAAACTTCTTTTCTAAAAGATAAATATCTATATCTGCAAGATAATGACCTATTCTTGCATTATCTAAACGTGACCATCTAATTAATATTAAAGGCCTAATAAGTTTAATAAAAACAGCGATAAATACAATTAATGGAAAAAATAAAATTAATGAAATATATCTTAGCGTTACTTTTATTTTCGTAATAATTTGGATTTTATACATATTTATTTGAAACAAATAAATTCATAATCACCTTTGTATTTATTTGTTTTAAAAATCCATTTCCAATCTTTAACCGAGAAAAAGGATTTACAAGTTAAAGCCCAGCATTGTAAATTAAATAATTCTTGAAAGTTATTATAACTTTCTACCATTATATATTTTTTTTTTTGCAACTCTTTCTATTTCTTTTATGCTATTAAACAAACCATCAATATTTAAATTATGCAATGTTGCTAGGGAGATAGCTAGGTCAAATTTTTTACTTTTAAATGGGAACTTTTTTTTAGCATTATGAACAAATAAGTTTTTTTTAACTATATTTTTAGCTTTTGAAATAGCATATTTTGAAATATCAAATCCATAAATCTCTATTTTTGGTAATAGTAATTTAATTTCATACAACAAATATGCTTTGCCACATCCTACATCTAATATCTTTGATTTATTGTTTAAAGAATATGTTTTAATAAGTTTCTTTGCAACACCCTTCCATCTACCTGGTATATATCTGTAACCTCCATAACCGTACTTTCTATTGCCATCCCAATAATCATAGCCATACTTAGTTGCAATATTCATTCCTTTCACTTTTTGATTGATCATTCTTTTTAAGTAATTTCTTTTTGAGGAATGATGTAGTTTATTTACAAAGAATTTTTGATTTCCCATTTAATTAAATAATTTATTTTAAGTTTAACTTTTTATTACACGCTACTGCAAAAATATAATGACTCATGGCATCATAGCCAGTATGAACTACCTCATCGTTCATAGAAAACATATAAATATTATTAAAGTAAGAACTTAAAAATTTCTTTAAAGCGCTTTTCGTCTTGCAATTTATGTGACCTTTTTTCGACAATTTTGATGCGTAAACTTGACTTTCTAAAGTTGGCATTCCTATTATCAAAGTTCCATTTTTTTTTAAACTTTTACAAATATTTTTTATAAATTTTTTTTCTTCTCTCTTTGCAATATGTTCTAAAACATCTAAAGCGTATATACCGTCAAACTTTCGATTTAATTTATTTTTAACAAAATTATGTATTATAAAGTTTATTTTACTAAACTTAATTTGATCAAAATCCATTTTATTTTTTATTTCAATATCGCTGATTGTTAATTTTTTACAAAATTGTTTAACTATTGGGCTTTTAAATCCATCTCCAGCACCTACTTCTAAAACTGAATCAAAACTATCAAACATTTTTGCAACAAATTTATATCTACTTAATGTAAAGACAAGCCTAGCAGGATCTGACTCGTATGCCATTGAGGTTCTCATTCCTAATTTAAGACTTTTTTTTCTTTTGTATAAAAAATTTGTTATTTTAGAATTTATTTTCATATAATTTTTATATTTTTTTAGGAAAAAACCTTAAACCTCGTATATCTCTAAAATATACTCTAAAACAAATCATTATCCTAAAGATATACTCATAAACAATCACTGCCGGTATAAATATAAACATTAATATTTTCAACAAAATATAAACAATTATCCAAAAAATATTTTTTTTTTTATTTATTTTTGAGATTAAAAAATTTATAAATTTAAATGGAAAGTTTTTATTTGACCATTTATGTGAATAAAATGCGTTTTTTTCATATTGTTTCAATTTAATTTTAAATGCTTCCTCATATAAAGATTCAAAATAAATTTTAATAAATTTAAATGTAAAGAAATTAAATAAAAGCGATAACTCTTTTTTCGATGGTAAAATAATAAAAAAAAAAGAGAGAATTTTATTAAAAATAGAAAAACTCAGTATTTGATTTTTATAAGAGTAATGTTTATTAAAATTTTTTGATAAACTGTTGATCCAAAATATTTCATAATTAAAAAAGTTTTTTTTATCATAATCTACTATATGACTGGCTACTCCATTTTTAAGAGTAGTGTTCTTATTAAACTTATAGTTCCAAATATAATTATTAATAGTACTTTTAAGCAAAGTATTTTTAAAAGATATTCCAACAAATTTACAAAAATTTTTTAATATTTCTTTTTTTTTTATCAATAAATCTTCATGTCTAATCACTCTATGGTCTTTGTTTTGAAATCTTTTTAAATAATCTAAAGAGAAAAAATCTTCAAAAATAGTATTTTTGTAAGATCGTGTTTTAAAAAAGATAGCGTCTGTTTTATTTAAGTGCATTTCATTTGGTTTTTCAAATGAAGGTATTCTATTAGGTATATTGCTTTTAAGTTCTCTTATCATTGTAATAGTTTTTGAGTCTTGAAAATCATTATATAGGTATTTTATATACCAACAAACATGCATATGATAAAATAAAATTTTTTTTGCTTTAAGATTTTTTCCTAAACAATATTCATAAGCTAGATGAATAGCTAAAAAAAAATTTTTTGAATTGATTTCTTCTCCCTTTAAATAATATTTAAGTTTTTTAATAAATTTTTTTTTGTTGATTTTCACACTTTGCTTTTTATTTAATCCAAGATTAAATAGATAATCTCCACCTTTTAGATTTTTTGCATCAATTATTGAGGGGTGAAGTTTAAGAAAATGATTTATGATCTTTGTCCAATTATTATGATTTTTTAAATGCTTTTTCCAATGAGGATAAAAATACATTAAAATATATCCGGGTATCATCAATACTTGAGGGTGTCCGTCTATGAAGCTTTGGAAAACCTTGCTTCCACTACCTGGTCCTGCTAGCAAGGCTAGGACTTTTATTTTTTTAAATTTTTGAGATATCATTACATCAGTTGATGTGAAACGATTTTTAATATTTTTCCCTTATCAATAGAAGAACTATTAGACATATTCTCGACAACATGTGCTGCTGCTATTGAGCCTAAATATAATGTTAGCAATTCATCGTGATTTTTTTTAAAACATAATGAAGTTAATGCTAACAATGCATCGCCCGCACCAATTTTATCA